>Ga0065165_1000260_pt1 | contig 90953 bp, 86 predicted proteins | sample AraplaMF_Cvi_mMF_FD_63813 | JGI IMG/M metagenome (GOLD analysis project Ga0065165, IMG submission 63813) | Arabidopsis root microbial communities from the University of North Carolina, USA - plate scrape MF_Cvi_mMF (version 2) (version 3) | ecosystem: Host-associated > Plants > Roots >... | reverse complement strand
CGCACCGGTGCGTACTGGGGCATGTTCAACGCCGATCGCCAGCTGAAGTTCCCCTTCACCGGGCCGGTGACGGAAGACGTGGGCTGGCCCTGGAAGGCCTTTGCCGCCTCGCTGCTGGCCTTCTTCCCCATGCTGTGGTTCGGCATCCGCTTCAGCCGCTTCAAGCTCACGGGCCGCCTGTTCTTCATGGCGCTCATCCAGCTCGCCTGCGGCCTGATCGTCTGGTCGGCCACCCTGCCGTTCAATTTTTACCTCGGCCCCTTCGACTGGGCGATGCTGATCCTGCTGTTCCCGGCACAGATCGCCATCCTCGGCATCCTCCTGATCAACGGCTTCGAGTTCACCGAGGTGCTCTGGCGGCGCAGTTGGGTGCGCTACGCAGGCATGCTGCCGCCGGATCCGGTGGAGAAACAGCCGTTCGTGTCCATCCACCTGGCATGCCACAACGAGCCGCCGGAGATGGTGCAGATCACCCTGGACTCGCTGGCCGCCCTCGATTACGAGAACTTCGAGGTCCTGGTGCTGGACAACAACACCAAGGACCCGGCTGTGTGGAAGCCCGTGGAGGAATACTGCAAGCAGTTGGGTCCGAAATTCCGCTTCTTCCACCTGGAACCCTGGCCGGGCTACAAGGCCGGCGCGCTGAACTTCGGCCTCACTGCCACGGATGAACGTGCCGAGGTGGTGGCGGTCATCGACGCCGACTACGTGGTGCGCGAAGACTGGCTCTCCGCGCTCACGGGCTACTTCCACGATGCGAAGGTGGCAGTGGTGCAGTGCCCGCAGGCGCATCGCGACTTCGAGAAGAACCGCTTCCGCCGCATGACGGCCTGGGAATACGACGGCTTCTTCCGCATCGGCATGCACCATCGCAACGAGCGCAACGCGATCATCCAGCATGGCACCATGACGATGGTACGGCGATCCGCGCTGGAAGGTACCGGCGGCTGGTCGGAATGGACGATCTGCGAGGACGCCGAGCTCGGCCTGCGCCTGATGCATGCGGGCTACGAACTGGTTTACGTCGATGAACTCATGGGCAAGGGACTCACGCCTGCCGATTTCAAGGCGTACAAGAGCCAGCGTTACCGCTGGGCCTTCGGCGCCATGCAGATCCTCAAGGGGCGCTGGAGCTGGATGACGCGCAAAGGCCCGCTTTCGGCAGGCCAGCGCTTCCACTTCCTCACGGGCTGGTTCAGCTGGTTCGCCGACGCCCTGCACTTCGTCTTCACGATGATGGGCCTGTTGTGGACCGCCGGCATGATCTATGCGCCGGAGTATTTCAACCTGCCCATGCAGCTGTTCCTGATTCCAGTCATCGGCTTCTTCTTCGCGAAGGCCATCTTCGGCATCGTGCTGTATCGGGCGCGTGTCCCATGCGGCTGGTACGACACCATCATGGCGTCGGTGGCCAGCATGGGACTCTCACACGCCATCGCGCGCGGCATCCTGCACGGCCTGACCCGGGAAAAGACGGCGTTCGTGGTGACGGCCAAGAGCCGCCGCATGGGCGGCAGCAGTTTCGCCGCCTTCGCGCCCGTGCGTGAGGAAGGTCTCATGGCCATCGCACTGCTCTGCGCGATCGTGGGCATGGCGCTGCACTACGGCACGAGCTACGTCGAAAGCGAACTGTGGATGTTCATCCTCGGGGCACAGTCCATTCCTTACGTGTCCGCCCTGGTCGGCGCCTGGATCGCGCACCGTTCCGGCGACGAAGCGGGCTGAACTCCCTCCCAAAGCTGGCTGGCCGTTCACATTCGTGTATCGACCTTCCACGCCGCGCGCGGTAAGTTAGCCGGGACCTGACGCGAACGGCCGTCTACGCCCTCCGTCCGGCACTGGATGACGAACGGAACAGGACGCTCATGCGCCGACCCAGACGCCATGGACTGCTGCTTCTGCCGTGGTTCCTCCTTCCCACGATCGCCCACGCGGGCATCGTGCTGCGCGTCGATGGCGTGGATGAGAACCTCAGTAATGCGGTGGTCGCCAGCGTGGAACTGGGCCAGTACGCGCAACGCGATGTCACGGCCGCGCAGGTTCGCCGCCTGTACGAAAAAGCACCCGACGAAGTGCAATCCGCGCTGCGGCCTTACGGCTATTACGAAGCCACCGCCACGGGTGACATCAAGCAGGTCGGCGCCAATTGGGAAGTGACGCTGCACGTGGTGCCGGGCATTCCCGTGAAGGTGACGTCGGTGGAGGTCGAGGTGACCGACGACGCCGCCAAGGTGCCTACCGTGCGCCGCACGGTGCGCGGTGTAGAGAATCTGAAAGACAAGCCGATGAACGACGGCGCGTACGAAGCCGCGCGCGACGCAGTGAGCGGCGCCCTTACCGCCACGGGATTCCTCGACGCACGGCTGGTCACCCACACCGTGGAGGTGAACCGCGCGGAACGCACCGCGGCCGTCAAACTGAAATGGGAAGCAGGCCAGCGCTACCGCTACGGGCATGTGCGCTTCAAAAACTCGCAGTTCCGCGACGGCTTCCTCGACCGCTACGTACCCTTCAAGAGCGGCGACTACTTCTCGCAAGGCCAGCTGCTCGAGCTGCAGCAGGCATTGAACGGCGCCGATTACTTCGCCGTGGTCAACGTCATCCCCGACACCGACAACGCGAAACAAGGCACGATCGACATCGACGTGGAACTGGCGCCGGCGAAACGCACGATCTATACCGGCGGCCCCTTCTTCGGCACCGACACCGGTCCCGGCCTGCGGGGCGGCATCGAAAAACGCTGGGTCAACGACCGCGGCCACAAGTGGAAGAACGAACTGGTGGCGGCGCAACGCCTGAAGACGCTGTCCACGCTGTACCAGATTCCCATGCCGGGGCCGAATCAGCGCAGCTTCAACTTCGGCGCGAATTTCCGCGACGCCAATACGGTCACATCCAAGTCGCGCACGCTTCAGCTCGTCGCCAATGAGACACGGCTGTGGCACGGCTGGCAACGCACCATCGGCATCAACGCGCTCTCGGGAACCTTCACGGTGGGCAAGCGCGGGGGCGAGGGCGACGACGCCGAGGGGCTCGAGCGGGGGCGCAGCACCCTGCTCTATCCGGAAATCACGCTGGCCCGGAAAAGCGGCGACAACCCCACTTTCGTGCGCCGCGGCTGGTCGCTTACGCTCACGGCGCGCTCGACGGCAGGGTCGCTTCTCTCCGATGCGAGCTTCTCCCAACTCATCGGCGACGTGAAATGGATCCGCTCGTTCTGGGGCAACAACCGCCTGATCCTGCGCGGGAGCGCGGGCAAGATATGGACAAGCGACTTCAGCGCGTTGCCGCCGCAGCTGCGCTTCTTCGCCGGCGGCGACCGCTCGGTGCGCGGCTACGATTTCGAAAGCATCGGGCCACGCAACGTGTACGGCCGGGTGATCGGCGGTGAGGGCCTGCTCGTCGGCAGCACCGAGGTGGAACACTACTTCACGCGCAACTGGGGCATGGCCGCCTTCGTCGATGCCGGCAACGCGTTCACCGGCACCGATTACAGTCCTCGCGTAGGCGCGGGCCTGGGCGTACGCTGGCTTTCGCCGGTGGGCATGATTCGCTTCGACGTGGCGGTGCCCGTCGGCGACAAGGACGAGCACGGCATCCACCTCCATGTCGTCATCGGGCCCGACCTATGAGCAGTAACGGCATGAAATGGACGCTCCGCGTCGGCGCGCCCTTGGGCATTCTCGTGTTCGGAATCGCGCTCTTCCTGGCGTGGGTTCTCGGCACGGCGTCGGGGCTGCGCTTTGCCCTGGCGCGAGCGCAGAGCTTCACCGCCAATGCGCTCACCGTTGCGCATGCGGAAGGCCGGCTGGCGGGTCCGCTCGACCTTAACGGCGTTCGCTACAGGGACGGCAAGGGCATGGACGTGCGGGTCGCCACCGCCCACGTCGACTTCTCGTTCGCCTCGCTGCTGCGCAAGCGCGCGCATGTGTACAACCTGTCCGCCGACGGTATCGATGTGACCCTCGGCCCTCCCGAACCCGAAACGCAGCCGTCGGAACCGTTCACGCTCGAGCCGCCACTCGATATCGTGCTCGACACGGTGAAGATCGGTCACGTGCGCGTCGTGCAGGTAGGCAAGCCCTTGTTCGAGTCCAACTCGCTCGAACTCGCAGGCTCGTGGACCGGCGACGGCATCGTGGTGAAATCGCTGGCGCTTCGCGCACCGGACGGACAGGCAGACCTCGGCGGCACGCTTGCCGTCGGCAAGGGCTACCGGGGAGACGGCAAGGCCGCCTTCCGCTGGAAAGTCGGCGACGTGGACTACGCAGGCGACATCGAAGCGCACAGCGATGGCGCGAAAGCACATACCATCGTGAAGCTCACTCTGCCCTTCGTGGCGCAGGTCGACGCGAACCTGGAGCAGAGCGGCGACTACGCCTGGAACGCGAAGATCGACGCGCCGCGCTTCGATCCCACACCCCTGCTCGGCGAGGGCGCCCTCGACTCCCTCGGCCTCGCGTTGCAGGGCAATGGCGATCGCTACGGCGCCAGACTGTCGGGTGACGTCGACCTCAACGATTACCGGGTGCGTCTGTCGCCCGTCGATGCCGCCTTCGACCACGAGTACAAGCGCCTTACCCTGCGCGAGCTCACGGTCGGCTCGCCCCAGGTGAAGGGAGCGCTCACCGCGAAGGGTACGGTGGATATCGCGACGCAACCCGTGTCGGCCGACCTCGCGCTCGCGTGGCACGACGTGCTCGTTCCCGCGAATATCGCCGGGCAGGATCTCGCCAGCACCGGAAAACTCTCGTTCGAGGGCAGCGCGGAGGCGTACCACGCCGAAGGCGGCATCGACATCGGTCCTCCTGGGCAGACGGGCAAATTCGCCCTCGACATCGACGGCAAACCCGACCTCATCACCCTGCACAACGTGCAGCTGAAGCAGCCGAGGGGCAACCTCGCCGCGGATGGCGTCCTGACCTTGCAACCCACACTGGCGTGGACGCTGAACGTGAAGGGCGACCGGTTCGATCCCGGGCAGTTGCTTGCCGACTGGGGTGGCGCGCTGAACATCGACCTGACCACCGAGGGGCGCATGGAACACGACGAGCCGGTCGGCACGCTCGACTTGCGCAAGCTCGACGGTACTCTGCGCAAGCGCCCCGTGCGCGGCAACGGCAAGCTCTCACTGAAGCCACACGAGGTGATCAACGGCCAACTCGACCTCGCCTCCGGTGGAAGCGCGATCCGCCTCGACGCGCGCGGCGAGACATCGAACGATGCCACGCTGAAGCTCGCCATCGCGTCGCTGGGCGACTGGCTCCCCGATGCAGGCGGCCGCGTGGCCGGCAACGTCACGGCGAAAGGCAACCTGCCGAAGCTGGCGGTGACGGCCAACCTGCGAGGCAGCGCCATCGTCTACGCCGACCAGAAGATCGACGCGGTCACGGTAGACGCTGACATTCCCGACATCAGTGCACCCGGCGGCAAACTCGACGTCGCAGGCAACCGGGTGGTGAGTGGCGGCCTCGTGTTCGATCGCGTCGTCATCGCCGCCAACGGCGACCAGCAGCGGCACCAGTTGAGCGTGGACGCGAAAGGGCGACCGCTATCCGCCGACCTGCGCCTGTCCGGTTCGATGAAGAACGGCGCGTGGAACGGCACCCTGTCGGCACTCGACATCGATTACCAGGGCATCCCGCCCTGGCGCCTGCAGAATCCTTCCCAGCTGGCCTGGAACGATGGCGCCGTGAGCGTCGGCGACCTCTGCCTGACCGCTGGAGATCCGGTGCTCTGCGTGGCGGCCAAGCAGGACAAAGCCGGCAATCTCGACGCGAGCTACCGCCTCCGGCGTGTTCCCCTCGCATTGCTGATGACCGCGGCCGAAGCCTCCAACAGCCCCATGCGCGCCGAAGGCATCCTCGAGGGTGACGGCAGTGTGCGGCGCACGGCGGCAGGGGCCCTCTCGGGGCAGGCCAACATCACTTCCGCGCACGGCTCGGTGGCCTATGCGGATCGCATGGATCGTCCCCTGGTCGTCTATGACAACCTGTCGGCCAATGCCCAACTCTCGCCGGCGAACCAGCGGGTGACGCTCCGCGCGTCGCTCAACGATGGCGGCACGCTCGACGGCAATGTTTCCGTCAGTGGCGCGCAGCAGGCGTTGGGCGGCAATGTGGCACTCCACCTGAAGAACCTGTCGGTCATCGAGCTGTTCACGGCGGAACTGGCCGAAGTGAAGGGAGCGCTCGACGCCAACTTCAATCTCGGCGGTACGGTCGCGGCGCCCGCCGTCACTGGCCAGGCCGTAGTCGCCGGCTTTGCCGCGGAAGTACCCAGCGCCGGTCTGAAACTGAAAGACGGCCGCCTCAGCATCGACACCGCGGACGCAAAGAACTACCTCGTCGCCGGTACCGTGCGTTCCGGCGAAGGCACCTTGTCGATCAAGGGCAACGCCGCTCTCGGTACGGGCGCCGAAATGCGCCTGGGCATCGAAGGCTCGAAATTCACCGCGGTGGACATTCCTGCCGCGAAGGCCGTGATCTCGCCGAACCTCACCATCGTGCAGGATGCCAAGGGCATGACCATCGGCGGCAAGCTCAACGTCGACATGGCCGACGTCAACGTTGAAAAGCTGCCCGGCGCGGGCGCCACCCGGGCATCGCCCGACGTGGTCGTCGTCGACGACAAACAGCGCGAGGCCGCCGAGGAATCCGCGCCGATCAGCGCGGACATCCGCGTGGATCTGGGCAACAAGGTGCACCTCGTGGGCTTCGGCATCGACGGCCGGATCACCGGCCAGCTCGACGTGCGCGAGCGTCCCGGCCGTGCCACCACGGGCCAGGGACAGATCGGTGTCGACGGCACGTACAAGGCCTACGGGCAGGACCTGCGTATCGAACAGGGCCAGCTATTGTTTGCCAGCACCCCCATCGACAACCCGGGCCTCAACATCCGCGCCGCGCGCACGCTCAATCCGAATGCCACCATCGACGAAGGCCAGAAGGTGGGACTGTATGTATCCGGCACGGCGCGCCGCCCGATCCTCACGGTGTTCTCCAATCCGGTGATGGAACAGTCCGACGCCCTCTCCTACCTCGTCACAGGCAAACCCTTGTCCCAGGTGAAGGGCGGCGAAGGCAACATGGTGGGCGCCGCGGCGCAGGCCCTCGGCTCCGCCGCCGGCGACCTGCTGGCGAAGAGCGTGGGATCGAAGATCGGCGTGGACGACATCGGCGTCAGCAACAACGACGCCCTCGGCGGCACCTCGGCATTCACGGTCGGCAAATATCTCTCGCCACGCCTGTATCTCAGCTATGGCGTGGGGCTCTTCGACCCCGGCCAGGTCATCACCCTGCGCTACCTCTTCAGCCGGCGCTGGAACTTCGAGGCGCAAAACGCCACCGACTTCAGCCGGGCTAGCCTGAATTATCGGTTGGAGAGGTAGCCGAACCGCATTAACAGACGGCCGGCTGCCTACACGGCGTCAAGCATTCACCGGCAGAGGTGTTTCGATCTTTCGTTTTACGCTCCGCTCCCCCAAAACAGGAGAGTCGCAAATGCGTGAACTTAAAATCCTCGAGACGCACGTCGTGTCCGGTGGCTTGCCGAACCGGCCGTTGCCTGCAAGCTGCTCTGCCCGATCCATGCTCGCTGCTGCCGGTTATGGTGCCCTCGCCGGTATTCCGGGGTTTGCCGGCGGCCCCGCTATCGGGTTCTCCGGGATGCTTTTTGGCGCTTCGCTTGGCGGAATAGGTCAACTTCATGCCTGTGTCAACGATTTACGTCAACACAGGCGCTAACAAAATGCCTGAAGATTCCGACAGCGCCGAGACGCGTCGCTCGAAACTGCTGGGATTTATACGATGGTATTTCCTGCCCACGGGTAGTCTGCCTGGATATACCGTGCGGGTCGGGATCTTTTGGTTCTCCCCGATAATGTTCTTGAGTTCTTATCTGCTTGCAACTGAGCACGATCACGCCGACTGGTATGTGAGAACAGCCGTCCGGTGTCTTTTCCTCGGATTGATATACGGACTAGGGGGATACCCTATCGGGCGCTGGGCTTTGAGAAAACAAGCAAAGATTGATACACGTCGCAGGCGGCGTGAACCTTAGAGCCGACCTGGTCACCTCATCGGGCATGCGTTCATGCAGTGCGAACATCTGCCACAAAGCTCTGCCTACCGCAGAGATTGAAGCCGTTGCTAGCGCTGACCTTATTGACTTCGATCAGGACAGCCAGAGCTACATTTCTTCGTGAAGCCCCCATATCGGCCGCATGGCGTTCGAACCCCGAACAAAAAATCGCCGGCGCCGCAGGCAAACCTAGGTGACTTTGTGTTGAGAAAGGCGGGCGCGCGCTGGGAAAATCTACAAGATCCAAAGACGCATCCCTACACACCAGAGCGGCCTCGCCCTGAAGCATCCTGACCCACGAATTGGTGGAATAGCGACACCGCACAACACGTGCAGTCACGGCAACTACAGAAATGCGCGATCTCACCATGGAAGAAGTTGACTGCGTGAGCGGCGGCCGAATGAATCGAGTCGAATTCTGCGTTGGGGCAACATCCCTGCTCTTCGGCGGAGCCGGAGCGGTGATCGGGGGTGCGGCAGGTCTGGGCTTCGGAGCCGGGATTGGCTTCGGTGCTGGTCTTGGTGTCGGCAGTGCCGTAAGTCAGATGGCCTGCTCTTCGTTCTTCTCTCCCTGAGAGCATGGATCCTTGGTCTGTACTGGTCATCACGGGGAGCATCATCAGCATGCTTGTTAAACATGACCTGTCGAGAAACCTAATCCTCGGACTTCTCGTTTGCATTTCCGTAGCCAGAATGTTCGGACTTCTTCAGGCAAGCTAGAAACAGATCGCCACGTAATGCCATGACGGGCAATCTCTATAGGCAGGAAGCCATCGACAATCTGAAGTCTTCGGATTTCGGTGTGCCCGTAGAGGCGCCGGATGCACAAGGAATTGCGGCGAGGCTGGCCGTCGTCGTCGCGACTGCTCTCATCGCGTGGATATGTATCGGCTCGTATACGCGTCGCGTGGCGGTGAAAGGCATCCTGGAGCCGCGGAACGGCGTGGTTCAACTCCGTGCGCCCCGACCGGGCAAGGTTGTGAAGATTCACGTCTTGCCCGGCACCCGGGTTAAATCCGGAGCACCCCTATTCTCCTTGGCCGCAGATCAAGACACCGAGCGGCATGGCGACGAGAGCGTAGCAAAGCTCCGGCAGCTGTCCGACGACAGGCAGCGGCTCGGCATGGACCTATCGACAGTGGCGAAGTCTTTCAAGGAGCAGGAACGTGCCTTGACCGGCGAACTTCACACTGCACGGGCCAGGGTGAAACGAATCGCCAATCAACGGTCGTTGCAGTCCCGGAAGATCGCGATCGTGCAGGATCTGTTCGACCGGCTATCGCCGCTCCTCAAGAAGGGATACGTTTCGTCGCTACAGCACAAAGAGAGGGAATCGGAGCTCCTCCAGGCACAGTCGGAGCTCGAGTCTCTTTCGGCACAATATGACGATGCGAGACAAGCCGAGGCCACCCTGGCATCCCGACTGAAGCGCCTCTCAGGCGAGTTCTCGGAGAGGCTCAGCCAAGTGAAGGACAAGCTGTCGAACGTGGAGCAGGCCGTCCTGCAGACCGAGGCCGAGCGCTCTTTGCTGGTCAACGCGCCGTTCGATGGCGAAGTGACCAATATCCTCACCACCGAAGGAAGCAGCACGTCGCCCTCCGAGACTCTCGCCACACTTGTTCCGGATGGCGCGGATCTGATTGCGAGAGTTCTCGTCGACAGCCGGGCCATCGGTTTCGTCAAGCACGGTACGCCCGTCGCCATTCGTTATCGCTCGTTCCCCTACGAAAAGTTTGGTCTGCATCAAGGCCACGTTTCTCGCGTCCCGGGGTCTGCCATCGAGGCTCGGGGGGCAGTCGTTTCACCTGATCGCGGAACAGGCGAACCTGTGTATCGCGTTGAGGTAGAGCTCCCACGTCAGAGCTTGACCGTTTACGGCAAGGAAGAGCCGCTGAAGGCCGGCATGGAAGTCACGGCAGACCTCCTGCTCGATCGCCGAAAACTCATCGAATGGATGTTCGAGCCCCTTATAGCGATGAACAAGCGCATGGACAGCCAGGCATCGTCACCGTGAACGCCAAAAAGGAGTATGCATCCAGCCCCTGGAAGCTGGCGAACCGACTGCGCATCGCGAAGGGCACCCCCATCATTCGACAAGCCGAACAGGCCGAATGCGGGCTGGCCTGCGTCGCCATGATCCTGGGTCATCATGGTCACCATGTCTCGCTACGCGACCTCCGTGAGCGAGCGGACTTCTCTTCGCAGGGCGCCAGCCTGAACGATCTTATGGGCATAGCGGGGGAGCTTGGCCTGCGTTGCCGCGCTTTGCGTCTGGAAATGGCAGAACTAGGAAAGCTCCAGGTGCCGTGCATTCTGCATTGGCGGCTGGATCACTTCATCGTGCTCCTTAAGGTATCCCGGAAACATGCAATCATCCACGACCCGGCAGCGGGTCGCAGACGCCTTCCGTTAAATGCAGTGTCGCGGTTCTTTACCGGCATCGCCATGGAGGTCACGCCTGGCGAACAGTTCGCCAGCACAGCGAAGGAGCCCGCAATCCGTTTGGGGACGATGTTTCGTCTCTTGAACGGCTATGCGTCGTCGCTGTGGTCGATCCTTGGTTTTTCTCTGGCTCTGGAAGTTCTCGCCCTCCTTATGCCCCAGCTTGTGCAGATCGTCGTGGACCAGGTTCTCGCCAATGGCGATTACGACCTGCTCACGCTCGTAGGCATCAGCTTCGTTCTCCTGACACTGATATCCTCGGCTATATCGGCGTGCCGCAGTTGGTCCGTGGCGTGGCTCCGGGCCCACGGAGGCATGCGCTGGACCGGCGTCATGTTCGATCGCCTGCTACGACTCCAGCAAAGTTACTTCGAGCGTCGCCATGTAGGCGATGTTGTATCTAGAGTAGATGCCATTCACAGCATCCAGCAGGCGATCACCAACCAATTAGTGGGTGCACTGATGGATGGCCTGATCGGTATTGCGACCCTCACCCTTTTACTCATGTATAGCCCCACGCTCGCAGCGGTCGTGGGCTGCGGGACATTGATCTACGCCGTCCTTCGCCTGTCGATATATCGCCGCCTCCGCGAGGTCAACATAGATCAGATCGACGCCGCAGCCGCACAACGAACCGATCTTGTCGAGTGTATTAGAGGCATCCGCACGATCCGTCTCAATAACAAGACGGCTATCAGGTCCGCGCTCCATGCCAACAAGACCGCTTCCGTCCAGATGAAGCAGTTCACAAGCGACAAAATCGGCATTCTTTTCGAGGCCGCCGGTAGCATCCTCACGGGAACCCAGCGAGTCATCGTCCTTTGGATAGGGGGTTGGTTCGCCGTGCGCGGACAGATGACCGCAGGCATGGTCATGGCGTTCTCGGCATACGCCGACCAATTCTCCCATCGATCGAACGCACTCATCGACTACCTGATCCAGCTGCGGCTCTTGAAGATACAGGGCGAACGCGTCGCCGACGTCGTTCTGTCACCTGAGGAACCTCATATGTTCGGGTCCTATCAAGGACCGGAGCACGCTCCATCCCTCCGATTCGACAACGTCAGTTACCGGTACTCGAGCAACTCGCCGTGGATACTGCGGAATGCCTCGCTGTCCATCGAGCCGGGTGAATGTATTGCCATCGTGGGAGCATCCGGCGCAGGAAAGAGCACAGCACTTCGCCTGCTTCTCGGGCTCATCGACCCTTGCGAGGGAAGCGTGCGAGTGGGAGGCATCGATCTCGCACATCTTGGCAAGTCGTCATTCCGCGAGCGAACAGGCGTAGTCCTTCAAGATGACCAACTATTCTCCGGGACGATCGCCGACAACATCTGCTTTTTCGACGCTTCGGCTGCCATGAGCGACATCTATGCCGCTGCGTCACTCGCCAGGATTCACGACGACATCTGTAACCTGCCGATGGGCTACCGCACCCTCGTGGGCGACATGGGTTCCGTGCTCTCGGGAGGACAGAAGCAACGCATCGTCCTTGCTCGCGCCCTCTACCGTAAGCCATCCGTGCTCGTCCTGGATGAGGCGACGAGCCATCTTGACCTGATTACCGAAAGCGAAGTCGCGGCGCATCTAAAGGAATTGAAGATGACCCGCATCACCATTGCACATCGTCCGGAGACCGTTCGCGCTGCCGACCGTGTTTTTTCGCTGATCGACGGCCAATTCGTGGAACTCTACCCAGCGCAACCGAGTTGAACCGGCGGGAGTGTTGGTCCCTGGTTTCCACCACTGTCGGAAGTGGCCACCGGCAGGCTGATCACTACGGCCACGCTATTGCGGATTCGGTATCGGGGGCACCCTGGGCGCCACCGCGGGTGCGTATTTTTGCGAATAGACCATGTCCAGTCACCTATGGATCGCACTTATTGGCGTTGGGAGCCTGGCATGCGTGCGGGCTAAGTCTCCAGCGCTGAAGGCGATCAGCGTTACATTCATCCTTGTTCTGATCGCATTGTCGTGGTGCGACGTTGTAAGAGATTGACCGAAAGAAAGGTGAAGCCGGACGCGCCACGGCGCGTTGCGCCTACAGCTATGACGATCCCCCGCATACAGACTGTCCCGCCCAAACAAGCGGACCAATATATGCGCGTGTTGTCTTCGGGTGAAATCAACTGTGTCGCTGGCGGTAGAGTCATGAAGTGCATTCCCGGCGACGGGCAGGTCGAAGGAAGCTGGGTGGACCGCTGGCTTCGAAATTTCTTCCGGTCAGGAATGTAGGGAGAGTGGGGCGGGCTGCTACGCTCGCCCCACTCTTGTGCTGTTATCCAACGGGACATTGTTCATTGGCGACGCTCCTGCAATCCTGCCTCGAATCCACGGTGCCCTGGTTGTACAAGGACTCCGTTGCATGGACAGCGGTCGGGCTCGCCGGAACCGCACTATTTGGTTCCCGGTTCTTCGTTCAATGGCTTTATTCCGAGCACAAGGGACGCCTGGCTGTCCCACCGCTCTTCTGGCACCTGAGCTTCTGGGGAAGCCTTGTCTCGCTGATATACGCCATACACCTCGACAAGCTTCCGATCATCTTGGGCCAGGCTGCGCTGCCCTTTCTCCATGGCCGGAATCTTTGGCTCCTACATAAGCGGCGAAACTAAATTGCAGGCTTGGCTCCGGCCACCTCTTCCCCTGGGCGCCGGCTCGCGCGATGATTCGCGAGGGGATAAGAAGGGGATACCGCATGTCGCACGGGCAGGATCAGCAGCTTGAACGGCTGACGTTCTTTTCGGACGCCGTGTTCGCCATCGCCATCACCTTGCTGGTGATCGAGATCCACGTGCCGCATCCGGCGGACAGCAGCAACGAGGCGTGGCTGCTGGCGCTGCTGCAGATCACGCCGCATTTCGTGGGGTTCATCCTGAGCTTCATTGTGGTGGGCGCGCTCTGGGCCGCCCACCATCGCGTGTTTGGGCTTCTTCAGCGTTACGATCCGGGCATCGTCTGGCCGAACCTGTTCCTGCTCATGGCCATCGCGTTCATGCCGTTCTCGTCGGCGTTGATGAGTTCGCACCCCACGGAACGTGTGCCGGAGTGGTTCTACACGGGCACCTTGCTGGTGGCAGGACTGCTCCAGTACCGCCTCGTGAAGCGCGTACTCCGCGCGCCCTTCCTGAAGGAAGGCGTGACCGACGACGTGATCGTCGTCCTGCGGCGCCGCGCACTGGCACTGCCAGCCACGGCGTTGCTGTCTGGCATTCTCGCCACCTGGTGGCCGGGTCCCAGCAACCTTCCCCTGATGCTCATGCCATTGATCGTGCTTCTGGTCACGCGCATGACCAAACCGGTCGAGGCCGCGCCGGCGACGGCGCCCCACGCCGAATAGACCGCGCAGGCGCGCCGCAGCGCTAGGCCAGCGTCGTCAATTCCACCGGCACGATGGCGTCGCCGCTGATCACCTGGGCGTGGCCGTCCTGCACCATGAACTGGATCTGCATCGTGCGTTGCGTAAGCGCGGCGAGGGCTTCCACGGTGGCGGGTGCGATGTCGACCACGGAAACGTTCTTCGTGCGGGCCACGGCCGCTGCCGTCTTCTTCCACCAGACCTCGGCGCTGCGTCCGCTGTAGCTGTAGACGATCACCCGTTTCGCGCGACCGGCGGCGCGCCGGATGCGCTGCTCGTCGGGCTGACCGACCTCGATCCAAAGATCGACCTCGCCGGTCAGCTCCTTGCGCCAGAGATCCGGTTCGTCATCGGAACTGAGGCCCTTGCCGAAAGCGAGCGCATCGTCGGCATTCAAGGCGAACGCGAGCACCCGCACCATCATCCGATCGTCCGTTTCCGACGGATGCTGGGCGATGGTCAATGCGTGCGACTGGTAGTAATGCCGGTCCATGTCGCTGACCTGCAACTCGGCCTTGAAGACCGTGGATTTTAGTGCCATGAGGTACCGCTCGTGATCTCTGCCGGCCGCAGAGCGTACACGACGAGCGGCCCGTTGATCAGCGCGGCGCGTGCAGACGATGCAGCAGCTCCGCCTCGGTCAGCGAGATCCCACACGTTTCCGCGATGTTCTGCGGCGTGGCCCCTTGCCGGGCGAGGCGCTGGGCCAATGCGAGCGCACGGTCGGTCGTGGCGCCCTGATCGGTCGATACCGCTCCGGAAGGGCTGCGCTTCACCTGGTCCTCGATGTCGCCCAGACGATGTTCGAGCCGGTGGAGCATGTTGGCCAGAGCATCGGCGGAGACCGCGACGTCGGACGGCGGCTGGGCGGGTGCCGCGGCCGGAGCGGCCGGTTCCTTCTGCGGCGCGGGATAAGTCGCGTTGCCGAGACGGCGGAACAGGAGCAGCAGGCCGACGAGGTTGAGGACCGCGAGGGCGATCAGCACGTATCCGATGGCAGCGTTCATGCGGCGGGGCTCCGAAGGTTCACGGGACACGGTACCGACGAGCGGGTTCGGGGGCAAGATTGCCCGCGCCCTTGAAATCGCTGCCGAAGCGGCTCGCGCAGCCCCGGCGCGGGCGGCAGCTCACGCCCGGCAGAGCTTCTGCACGTCCACGAGCGCGATGAAACCCTCGTCGCGGGTGATCACGCCGCTGACGGGATCGTCGCGGCGTTCGGCGCGGCCCGGTGGCGGTGGGGCCACGTCGTCGGCGTCGAAGGTGAGCATGTCGCCGATGACGTCGATGCGCATGCCGACCACGCTGCCGTTGTCGTCGAACACGATGACACGACGCGATTCTTCCGTGCCTTCATCGGTGCCGCCTTCCAGGCCGAAACGGCGCCGGCCATCGAGCACGGGCACGATCTGGCCTCGCAGGTTGACGATGCCGAGCACGTCCTCGGGAGCGCCGGGAACCGGGGTGATGTCGCCTGGGCGGATCACTTCGCGCACGCTGCCCAGCGATACCGCGTAGCGCTGTCCCTTCAGGGAAAAACCGAGCCAGGCGCCCTGGCCCTCGAGTTGGGTTGGGGTCATGGGCCCAGCTCCTTTTCCAGCCATTCGATCAGCGCGGTGGTGTCGACCACGCCGCACTTGGGTTCGGGGGACATGCCGGCCAGCCACGGACGTGTCGTGGCGCCGAGGCGCCACTGGATCGCGTCCGGAAGGAGTTCGACCGGTTCTTCGTCGACCACGCAGGCCAGTGCCCAGGTGCGATCGCGCAGGATCACCAGCGTCATCACCGGCGAACCGCTGAGATCGGGCGAGAGGATCGCTGCGAGATCGGCGACACGCGCCTCGCCGCCGGGATGCCGCCAGCGCCCCAGACAGATGGGATTGCTGGAGTTCGGCGGGCTGAGCGGCGGCATCGGTATGACGTGGGTCACGTCGGCCATCGGCACCGCCAGCTTCACGCCTGCCGCCACACACAGCAGGTAGCGGCACGCGGCATCGCGTACCGGCACCGGCGCGGGCGCGTTACGCCAGGGCTGGAAGGCCACTACGGTCACCTCGGCCGCCGGCGCCTTCACGGCCGGGGACGGGACCGGAGCCGGGGCCGCCGCCGGTGTCAACAACTCGGCAAGGTAGTCGGCAACGATCTGTTCGGCGTCTTGCATGGCACGCATCACGCCGCCGCGTCCGTCACCGAAGCGACGGGCAGCGCCAGCAGCTCGTCCAGCAGCTGACGGTACGCAAGGCCGCCGCGGCGCGCGGCGGGCCACGACGCGAGGGGAACGCCTGCGGCGCTCGCTTCGCGAATCTGCGTGTCGGTGGGAATGACGGCCTGGCTCACGTCGTCGCCGTATTGCTCGCGCAATTGCGCCAGGCACGCACGGGAGGCGTGCGTGCGCGCATCGTACAGCGTCGGCACGATCGTGCGCGGCAGGGGTTTGCCCCGCGAACGCTCGATCATGGACAGGCTGCGCAACATGCGTTCCAGGCCGGCGAGAGCCAGCGCCTCGGTCTGCGTGGGCACGAGCAGGCGGTCGCTGGCGGCCAGGGCGTTGACCATCAGTACCCCGAGCGTTGGCGGACAGTCGAGCAGCACATGGTCGAAATCGGGCGCCAGTTCCGCGAGCGCCTGGCTCAGCACCAGACCCATGCCGGGCCGGGTGCCGAGCTGGCGATCCAGCGTGATCATCGCCGCCGATGCCGGAAGCACGCTGAGGCCGTCCCATTGGGTGGCATGCACGAGCGTACGCACTGGCAGGGGATTTCCGGCCACGCCGAAGAGGTCGTAGACGCTGCCGTGCGCACCGCCTTCGACGCCGACATAACCGGACAGCGAGGCGTGCGGATCCATGTCGACGAGCAGGGTCCGCCGGCCGGCCTGGGCGAGCAGGCTGCCGAGCGCCACCGTGGTCGTCGTCTTGCCCACGCCGCCCTTCTGGTTGGAGACCGCCCAGACGCGCATCAGCGAGCCTCCACGGTGGGTGCGAAACGGGCTGCCCCGGCGGTCGGTGCCGCCGTGCCCCGGCTGGCGTCGACCTGCGTCGCCGAGCCCGGCGCGGCAGGCTTCGCCGCCAGGTCGACCCGGTCGGCGTCGCTGTAGAAGCGGGCGGGTGCCGCCTTGTCGCTCATCACCACGATGAGTACCCGGCGATTCCGGTTGCGCCCGTCTTCGGTCGCATTGTTCGCGGTCGGGCGGAATTCGCCCCAGCCGATGATGCCCACGCGATGCGGATCCACACCGCTGAGCGTAAGCAGCCGCGCCACGGTGGCCGCACGGGCGGCCGACAGTTCCCAATTGGACGGGAAGGTGGTCGTGGCGATGGGCGTGTTGTCGGTATAGCCCTCGATACGCATGGCATTCGGAAACGGCGCGAGGATGCCGGCGAGCTTGCGCAGCACGTCTTCCGCAGGCGCCTGCAACTTGGCGACGCCCACGGGAAACAGGATGTCCGTGCGCACTTCGATCTCGAGCCAGTCGGGCGTCTGCCGCACGCTCACCAGGCTTTTGTCGATGAGCGGCTTCATCGCGCGCTGCACTTCGTCGGAAATCTGGCTGAGGCTGGCGTCTTCCGTCTTGCCGATGGCGGTGTTCGCCGCCGGAGCGGTGTTGATGCTGGCGCTTTCCTGCCGCACGGGTGCCGCGCCTTCGTGACCGGGCAACGGCAGGTTGCGCGGAGGAATGGGCACGTCGATTTTGGCAATGGGCGCCGCCGTGGGCGCGCGCGACTGGTTCGGCAGCGGCACCTGCGCCGCGGGCGTCGCCTCGCGGATCGGCTCGATCACCTTGCCGGTGCCGTTGAAGGCCTCGTTGATGGACTGGGCCATGACGCGGAACTTGGATTCGTTCACGGCCGACACGGCGTACATCACCACGAACAACGCAAGCAGCAGCGTGATGAGATCCCCATACGGGATCGCCCAGCGCTCGTGGTTGATGTGCTCCTCGTGGTAACGGCGCTTCACGACAGGAACCCCTGCAGCTTGCTCTCGATGTGCCTCGGGTTGTCGCCCTGGGCAATGGAAACCAGGCCTTCGACCAGGATCTCGCGCATCTGCGAACGGCGCCGCGCCAGGCCCTTGAGGCGCGAAGCCATGGGCAGCGCCAGCAGATTGGCGAGACCGATGCCGTAGATGGTGGCAACGAACGCCGCTGCAATGCCGTGGCCGAGCTTGCTCGGCTCGGCCAGGTTCTGCATGACGGACATCAGGCCCATCACGGCACCGATGATGCCCATGGTGGGCGAATAGGCGCCCGCGTTCTCGAACACCTTGGCCGCCTCGATGTCGGTGTGTTCGCGTGCGAACACCTCCACCTCGAGTACCGAGCGCATGGCGTCCGGTTCGGTGCCGTCCACCAGCAGTTGCAGCCCCTTGCGAATGAAAGGATCCGTTTCGCGCTCGATGGCGGGCTCCAATCCCAGCAGGCCGGTGCGACGCGAGATCTCGCTCCAGCCGATGATGCGGCTCACCAGGTCTTCGGACTCGATATCCGGCGGACGGTACACCCAGGGCAGCATGCTCCACGCGCGCTTGAGCACCGCACCCGGCGTCTGCACGAGCAATGCCGCGAACGTACCCACGAAGACGATGACGAACGCGGCGGGATTCCACAGGGCGTCGAGGCTCGATCCCTTGAGGATCGTGCCCAGGATGATGACCACGAAGGCCAGGATCGTTCCGACGACGCTCACGATATCCATGTCAGACAGCCATCCTCAGGCTGGGCAGTACCTGACCGCCGTCGTCGGCCAAACCGGCGAGATCGAGCACGAGCGAGATACGCCCGTCGCCGGTGATCGTGGCGCCGGCCACGCCGGGCACGTGCTTCAGGAAAGGCCCGAGCGGCTTGGCCATGACGTCTTCACGGCCGAGCACCTCGTCGACGAGGCAGCCGAGGGTCTGATGGCCGATCTGCACGACGACGACGTGTCCGCCCTTCCCTGCCGTGCCTGCCCACCGGCCGAGATCGGCCAGGGGCAGCGCGCGCTGGCGGTGCGACGCGACGATGCGGCCGTCGAGTTCCTGGACCTGTCCCGGCACGAGTTCGAACACCTCTGCCACGTTCGAGAGCGGCAGCGACAGCAGGCGGTTGCCCACCCGCACCATGAGCACGCGCAGAATGGCGAGCGTGAGCGGCACGGACAGCCGCACCGTGCTACCGTGACCCACGCGCGAATCGATGGACAACGTGCCACCGAGTTCCACGATCTTGGTTTTGACGACGTCCATGCCGACGCCGCGCCCGGAGATGTCGGACACCTGGCTCGCCGTGGAGAAGCCGGGGCGAAACACGATTTCGTAGCACTCGCGCTCGTCGAGGCGTGCGGCCTGTTCCGCGTCCATCAGGCCTTTTTCGACAGCCTTGCGACGCAGGACTTCCGGATCCATGCCCTTGCCGTCGTCGGTGACCGTGATGACGATGCGATCGCCGAACTGGCCGGCAGCCAGCCGAACGGTACCGCCACGCGGCTTGCCTTCGCGAACGCGCACATCGGGCATCTCGATACCGTGATCCACCGCGTTGCGCAGCAGGTGCACCAGCGGGTCGGCCAGCGCCTCCACCACGGTCCGGTCGATGTCGGTATCTTCGCCCTCGGTGACCAGCTCGATCTCCTTGCCGAGCTGACGGGCAAGATCGCGGACGATGCGCGGAAAGCGCGAGAACAGTTTGCCCACCGGCTGCATGCGCATACGCAGCACGGCGTTCTGCAGGTCTTCGGCTACGCGTTCCAGTTCGCCGATGGCGCGCTCCATCGGATCGTTCGTGCCGCGTGGCGCCAGGTTGGTCAGGCGGTTGCGTACCAGAACCAGTTCGCCAGCGGCGTCGACGAGGCCGTCGAGACGATGGGTATCGACGCGCACGGTGGTTTCGGCGGTGGACGCCTGGCGTTTCTCACCCGAAGCCGCAGCGGCGGGCTTGGGCGCGGCCGCCACCTGTGGCGCCTCGACAACCGGCGCCGGAACCGGCGGCGGTGCGGGCGTGGATGTGGGTGCCGCGGCAACCGCTCCACCGGCACCGGGCGCGGCCGTGCCATGCAAGCTGTCGAGCAGGGCTTCGAATTCATCGTCGCTGATGCCGTTCGCATCGGGCGCGGCGAGCACCGGCGCCGCCGCTGCGACGGGTGCGCCAGCGGCGGGCGCCTCGGGCTCGGCGCCCGGCGCACCCGTGCCGTAGAGGGAATCGAGCAGCGCTTCGAATTCGTCGTCGGATATGGTGCCCGACGACGCCGGCGCGGGCTCGCGTTCGCTGCGCGCAGCGTCGAGCATCGCCTCGAATTCGTCTTCGATGGGATCGTAAGGGCGCGAGCGCACTTCGGCGGCGACGGGAGCCGGCACCGGCGGAGCGAGCGCGACCGGGGGCGCCGACGCCGCGCGACCCGGAATGAGCAGCCGGTCGAGCAGCGAACGTGGTGCCGGTTCGATGGGCAAGCCGCCGTCGGCCGCTCGCATCATGTCGTTCAGAAGGTCGAGCGACTCCAGCAACGCGTCCATGAAGCCGGCGTTGAGCACGATGGCGCCGTTACGCGCCTCGTTCAGCAGATCTTCGGCGCGATGGCACAGCTCGACCATCGGGTTGAGGCCCAGGAATCCCGCACCGCCCTTCACCGTGTGGAACGCGCGGAACACCGCGTTCAAAAGGTCGACGTCTTCCGGCGACGATTCGAGATCCACGAGCTGCTCGCCCAGGCTCTCGAGCAATTCGCGTGCCTCGATCAGGAAGACATTGAGCAGCTCGTTGTCCAGCTCCACGCTCATAGGGCGCTCAGAAGCCGAATTCGCTGAGGAGGCGATCGACCTCGTCCTGGCTGACCTTCTCGGCGGCCGGTGCCGCGCCGCCCGCGAGCGAGCCGGTGAGGCGCACCAGTTCCACCAGCGAGGATTCGACCTTGGCCATGAAGGCTTCCACCTGGGCGACGCGCTGGCCCGAGAGGTCCTGCCACGACTGGGCCTCCACCATCTCGCCGAAGCCGATGTCGCAGCTTTGCGCGAAGTCGCCCACGCGCACGGCCAGCGCCGTCGCATTGGCGGCGAAAACAGGGTCGGCATGGTCGAGCACGAGAACCTCGTCGGCCTGGCGGGCCAGCGCCTGGGCCTGCGGACGCAGCTTCTCGCTGAAGTCGAGCGTGCGGTGCGCGGCCTGGGCACTCATTTCGAGGACGTCGCGCAGGTGCTTGCGCGCGTCGCTCATGTTGCCCGGCACGCCGTCGTGCGAGATGTCGGCCGCAAGGCGGCGGGCGGACTCATGGAGGTCGCGCGCGAGGTGGCCGAGCGCGAGGAACAGGTGCTGTTCGCGCGTGCGCAGGAGCTTGTCCAGCGCCTGCTCGATAGCGACCGGATCGTCGGCCTCGAGCAACTCGCGCAGTTCGGGTGCCACGTCGTGGCCAGTGGAAAGCATGGTGTTCATGGTCGTTCCTTAGCCCGCGGCCGCGGCGAGTCGTTCGAAGATCTTGTCGAGTTTTTCCTTCAGCGTGACCGCCGTGAAAGGCTTGACGACATAGCCGTTCACGCCGCTTTGCGCGGCGGCGATGATCTGGTCGCGATTGTTTTCCGCCGTGACCATCAGGACCGGCAGCGACTTCAGGGCCGCATCGGCACGGATGGCGCGGAGCAGGTCGATGCCGGTCATGTTCGGCATGTTCCAGTCCGTGACCACGAGGTCGATCGGCTGCGCGCGCAGCAATGCCAGCGCGGCATTGCCGTCCTCGGCCTCCTGGATCAGGGTGTTGGTGAAACCCAGTTCCACCAGGAGGTTCCTGACGATGCGTCGCATGGTGGAGAAATCGTCCACCACGAGGATCTTCATGTTCTTGTCCAAAACTTCTCTCCGCCTTGCTACTGCGCGTTCGTCAATGCTTGTCTTTCCAACCCGACATGCGTGCACGGAGGCGAATGAGGGCCTGGCCGTGGATCTGGCACACCCGGGATTCGCTCACACCCAGCACCGCACCGATTTCCTTCAGGTTGAGCTCTTCATCGTAGTACAGCGACATGACCAGTTTTTCGCGTTCGGGCAGCCCGTCGATCGACTGCGCCAGCGCGTCTCGCAGGCCTTCCTGCTCGAACATGCCTTCCGGACCCGCGGCGTCCGGGTCGGCCACGTCGATCGCCGCGCCCTCGTCGCCTTCCGGCGCCGTCAGGCTCAGCAACCGCGCGCTCGCGGCATCCGCCAGTATCTGGTTGTATTCCATGGCGTCGATGCCCAGCCGCTTCATCACTTCCGCGTCTTCGGCGTCGCCACCCGTCTCGTTTTCTATCTGCCTCGTCACCTCCGCGACCTCGCGCAACTTCCGGTGGACGGAGCGCGGGGTCCAGTCCGTCTTGCGCAGTTCGTCCAGCATGGCGCCACGTATGCGGATGCCCGCATAGGTTTCGAAGCTGGCCGCGCGAGTCGGCGAGTAATTTCTTGCGGCCTCGAGCAGTCCGATCATTCCGGCCTGCATGAGGTCGTTCGCATCCACGCTTGGCGGCAGCCGGCCCATCAGGTGATAGGCGATACGGCGCACCAGCGGCGCGTGGGTCTTAACCAGTTGATCCGCCGGGATACGCGTGATCTCGAGATATTCGGTCGCGACGCTCACAGTGGCAGCCCTCCCCCCAGATGGGACCGTTCGGCGAAGAAGCCGATGCGGCCCTGTGCCCGGGGCTCGGGTTCACCCCATGTATCGACCGACCTGGCCAGATTCTTGAATCCGACCGCGGAACGGCTGCTCGGCCAGGCGTCGACCACGGCCGACTGGCGGCGGATGGCCTGACGCAGGTATTCGTCGTGCGGAACCATGCCCATGAAGTCCAGGGATACGTCGAGGAAGCGATTGGTCACCCGGGACAGCTTCTCGAACAGCTGGCGGCCCTCCTGGGCGTGGCGCACCATGTTCGCCACGATGCGGAAGCGGTTGATCGCGAATTCGCGGCTCATGACCTTGATCAGTGCGTAGGCGTCGGTGAGCGAGGCCGGCTCGTCGCAGACCACCACCACCACCTCGTCCGAGGCCGCCGCGAACATCGACACGCTGTCGGAGATGCCGGCGGCGGTGTCCACGATCAGGTATTCGGGGGCCAGGGGGTATTCGTCGAACGCCCGGATCACGGCGGCGTGTTCGATGTTCGGCAGCTGCGCCATGCGCCGCGTGCCCGAGGTGGCGGGGATCACCTTCAGTCCATGGGCGGCCTCGAGGATCAGATCCTCGATGCGGCACTCGCCTTCCAGCATGTGGCCCAGATGGCGCGTGGGCTGCAGGCCGAGCAGGACGTCGATGTTCGCCATGGCGAGGTCCGCGTCCAGGAGGAGGACGTCACGGCCGCCCATCGCGAGCGCCATGCCGAGGTTGACCGCCACCGTGGTCTTGCCGACACCGCCCTTTCCGCCCGCGATAGCGATGCTGCGGGTGGGGCGACGATCGGCGAGCCAGTTGAGGCCGGCGGCCTGGGTGGAATCGACGTGTGTGCTCATGAAGGAAGTCACTGCCCGTATGTTTCTGTCTGTGTTCCGTGGGGCCGTCAGGCCAGGGCCGGGGTCGCCGTGCCGAAACGTTCGGCCAGCAGGGCGTCGTCGGGTTCTTCGTTACGCTGCTTGAGCAGTTGCGCGGCCAGGCAGACGAGCTTGCGCGCGTCAGCCGTGGCGATGTCCTCGGGCACGCGCTGCCCGTCCGTCGTGTAATCCAGCGGCATGTCGTGGCGGATCAGGGCCGAGAGCGCGCCGCCGATCAGCGGCGCCTCGTCGAGCTTCGTGAGAATGGCGCTCTGCGGCGCCAGCGGCGCATAGGCGCGAATGGCGCCGTCGATGGCCTGGGCCTGCGCATTGGCCGCGAGCACCAGGCACACGCGCACGTCCGACGTGGCGCGCAGGGTATCGAATTGCTGCTGCAGCTTGGGATCGGTACCGGCCAGTCCTGCAGTGTCGACCAGCACGGTGTGCCGGCCGCGCAGCTGAAGCAGCACGTTGCGCAGGCTGGTGGCATCGTGCGCGTTGAACACCCGCACGCCGAGCAGGCGCCCGTAGTGTTCGAGCTGGGCACCCGCGCCGATGCGGTACTGGTCCGCGCTGATGAGCGCGACATTCGATGCGCCATGGCGCAGCACGGCGCGCGCGGCGAGCTTGGCAATCGTGGTGGTCTTGCCGACGCCGGTGGTACCGACGAGCGCAGTGACGCCGCCGCCGCCCACCGTGTCGAAATTCCTGCCGCTCGTGCGAATGTTGCGCGAGAGCAGGCCCAGCGGAAGGTAGCGCGCCTGGTCGGAGGTCATGCCGGGGGGCAGCTCGGCGCACAGCGCTCGGGCTACGTCGCCGTCGATGCCGAGGCGGGTCATCTCGCGCAGCACGCGGGCGCGCAACGGCTGTTCGCGGTCCATCTGGTTCCAGGCGAGCGTGGAAAGCTGGACTTCGAGCATCTCGCGCAGATTGTTGATCTCGGCGCGCACGCCGTTCACGGCGGCGTCGTTGTTCGGCATGACGGTGGCGGCTCGGACCACATCCGCCACGCTGGCGGCCAGAGCCGCGCTCGACTGGCGCTGCGGCGCGTTGACATTCGCATGGGCGGTGGTGCCCGACTTCGTCGCACGTTCCACCGCGGCAGCCGTCGCGGCCCGCGCCTGATCGATGCGCGCGGCACGCTCGGCTTCGTCGCGCACGGCGCGCATCGGCGACTCGTCGCGCTTCGGCTGGTCGAGGCCGAAGCCCGCCTCGCGCACCAGCGCTTCGTCGTAATCGAGAGCGGCAATGATCTCGATGCCGTCGTCGAGCCGGCGGGTGGAGAGGATCACGGCGTCCGGACCCTGCTCGTCCCTCACCTGGCGCATGGCCTGGCGCATGTCCGGCGCAACGAATCGCTTGATTTTCATCGTTTCTATCCTTTCCTCGTCCTGGCGCCCTCATCCCGGGACGCCGCTTGCCTGTTGTTTCGCGCCCGATCCGGGCGTGGTCTTTTTGCTTACCGCCCGAGGGCCGTCACCAGCTTGACGCGTCGGTTGTCCGGAACCTCGTTGTACGCAAGTACATGCAGGTTTTGGGCCACATGACGCGTGAAGCGTGAAAGCCACGGCCGAAGCGCCGGCGAGACCAGCAATACCGCGGGTTCGCCTGCCGCTTCCTGGCGACGCGCCGCGTCGGCCACGCTCTGCTGCAGGCGATCCGCCAGGCCCGGCTCGACGGCGGCGCCGGCGGGACCGCCACCTTGCAGCGACTGCAAGAGGATCTGTTCGAGTTCCGGCGCCAAAGTAATGACGGGCACTTCCGTACCGAGCCCGGCGATTTCCTGCACGATCTGTCGGCCGAGGGTGACGCGCACCGCTGCGGCGAGGACACCCGGATCCTGGCTCTGGCCGGCATGCTCGGCCAGCGACTCGACGATGCCGCGGAAGTTGCGGATGGGCACGCGCTCGGCCAGGAGGTTCTGCAACACCTTGACCACGACGCCCAGCGACAGGCGCTTCGGCACCAGGTCTTCCACCAGCTTCGGGGTCTGCTGCGCCAGGCGGTCGAGCAACTGCTGCACGTCCTGGTGACCGATGAGTTCGTGCGCGTGGTTCTGCAGGATGTGCGAGAGGTGGGTGGCGATCACGGTGGCCGGATCGACCACGGTGTAGCCCAGGGTCTGCGCGTGCTCGCGCAGGCCGGGCTCGATCCACACGGCGTCGAGGCCGAAAGCCGGGTCGCGGGTAGCGATGCCGTTGATCGTGCCGTGCACGCGACCCGGGTCGATGGCGAGCATGCGCTCGGTGTGGATCTCGGCCTCGCCCATGGGCACGCCCATCAGCGAAATGCGATAGCCGTGCGGGGCCAGGTCGAGGTTGTCGCGGATGTGCACCGAGGGCACCAGGAAGCCCAGTTCCTGCGAGAGCTTGCGGCGCACCGACTTGATGCGCGCCATGAGCTCGCCGCCCTGGGCCTTGTCCACCAGCGGAATGAGCCGGTAGCCCACTTCCAGGCCGATCGTGTCCACCTGCGCCACGTCTTCCCAGGACAGTTCCAGGCGCTCGGCGGGCGGCGCGGCTTCCAGCGCCAGTTCGGTGCCCGGCGCGCCGGTGCCGGGCGCGGCGCCGGCCTCGGCCGCCAGCTTGTTCTGCTGCAGCTTCCACGCGGCGAAGCCGGCGATGGCGGCGAGGATGAGGAACGGCAGGTTCGGCATGCCGGGGATGAGGCCCATCGTGCCGAGCACGGCGGCCGCGACGGCCAAGGCCTTCGGCTGGCCGAAGAGCTGGCCCATCACATGCTTGCCCATCTCCTGCGACTTCGACACGCGGGTGACGATCACCGCGGTGGCGATGGAAAGCATGAGGCCCGGCACCTGCGCCACGAGGCCGTCGCCGATGGTCAGCAGGGTGTAGGTACGCGCGGCTTCCGCGGCCGACAGCCCGTGCTGCAGCATGCCGATGAAGAAGCCGCCGATGATGTTGATGGCGAGGATGAGCATGCCGGCGGTGGCGTCGCCACGCACGAACTTGGACGCACCGTCCATCGAACCGTAGAAGTCCGCTTCCTCACGCACTTCCTGACGGCGCTCGCGGGCCTGCTCCTGCGTCAGCAGGCCGGCGTTGAGATCGGCGTCGATGGCCATCTGTTTGCCGGGCATGGCGTCGAGGGTGAAGCGGGCCGTGACTTCCGACACGCGGGTCGCGCCCTTGGTCACCACCACGAAGTTGATGATGGTGAGGATGGCGAACACGACGAAACCGACCGCGAAGTTGCCGCCGATCACGAATTCGCCGAAGGCCTCGATGACCTTGCCGGCGGCGCCAGGGCCATTGTGGCCGTGCAGGAGCACCACGCGGGTGGAGGCAATGTTCAACGCAAGGCGGAGCAAGGTCGCGAACAGCACCACGGTGGGAAACGACGCCAGTTCCAGGGGCCGCAGCACGTACATCGTAGCCAGCAGGATCACCAGCGACAGCGCGATGTTGAAGGTGAACAGCAGGTCGAGCACGAACGGCGGCAGGGGCAGCATCATCATGCCGAGCATGATCAGCATCGCCAGCGGCGCGGCGATGCCGCGGCGGCCGATCTGGCGGAACGTGCCCATGAGGGTGGTGGTGCTGGCTGCCATCGTCAGTTGTCCATCCGGTAAGGACCCATGAGATCAGGGTCGATGTCCTGCTTCGGGAGATCGGGCGGGAGGTCGCCCATGGCGATCGCCTGCTTCAGCCGGAACACGTAGGCCAGGATCTGGGCCACGGCGATGTAGAGCGCCGAGGGGATTTCGCGTCCGATTTCCGTCGTGTGATACAAGGCGCGTGCCAACGGCGGGGCTTCGACCACCGGAACCTTCGCGCCACCGGCCACCTCGCGGATCTGCTGGGCGATCACGTCCATGCCCTTGGCCACCACGCGCGGCGCGCCCATGCGGTCTTCGTCGTATTTCAGGGCCACCGCGAAGTGGGTGGGGTTGGTCACGATCACGTCTGCCGTCGGAACGTCTTCCATCATCCGGCGCCGCGCCATCTGGTGCTGCATCTGACGGATTTTCGACTTCAGTTCCGGGCTGCCCTCGTTTTCCTTGTGCTCGTCCTTCACTTCCTGCTTGGTCATCTTCATCTTCTTGGTGAAGCTGAACTTCTGCCACGGCGCATCGACGAGGGCGATGGCACCGAGGGCGCAGGCGAAAACGAGGGAGGCGTTGCCGAGGATGCCCAGCGCCTGGGCGATGCCGTTGGCGACGGAGCCGGTACCGGCCGTGTACATCTCCAGGGTGGAGCGGCGCAGGAACCACACCAGCGCGCCACCGATAAGGATCAGCTTGAGCAACGACTTGCCGAGCTCCACCAGCCCATTCATCGATACCAGGCGGGAAAAGCCCTTGATCGGATCGAGGCGGTCGAACTTGGGTATCAGTGCCTGGCCGGAGAAATTGAGCCCGCCCATCAGGGCGGGTGCCGCGATGGCCGCCACCATGGTCACGGCGAACACCGGCCCGAGCAATCTCAGGGCTTCCACCGCGGCCGTCATGAACGCATGGGTGAGGCCGTTCGCGGCGAACAGGTCGTCGCGCGAGTAACGCAGCCCCACGTGCATGATGTTGGCGGCGTGCACGGCCATCTGCTCGCGCGAGGCGATGATCGTGGCCACGCCCGAAAGCACCACCACCGCGGTGGAAAGATCTCGGGAACGCGGCAGATCGCCTTTCTCGCGGGCTTCGCGAAGGCGTTTGTCACTAGGGGCTTCGGTGCGGTCTTCCTTATCGGTTTCGCTCATGGCGCTACCTCCCGATAAGGCCGCGCATGGTTTCCCACGCGTCGGACTGCAACGAATCGAACGCGCCCGGCAGGGCGCGCAGCGCGAGCCACACGGCCAGCAGGCCGAGGCAGATCGTGATCGGGAAACCCACCGCGAACAAATTCATGGAGGGCGCCGAACGGCTGATGGCACCGAAGCCCAGGTTCACCACCAGCGAGGCCGTCAACGCGGGCAGAGCCACGCGCACGGCGCCGCTGAAGAGGTGGCCGGCGAAGCCGAGCACGCCCCACACGCCGTCGGCGCCGACGCCCTGCTCGCCCACCGGCAGCGTGCGAAAGCTGTCGGCGAGCAATGAGATGAGTTGGAGGTGGCCATTCATCACCAGGAACAGGAGGGTCACCAGCATCATGTAGAACTGGCTGAGCACCGGCGTGGTGCCGCCGACGCCGGGGTTAACGGTTTCCGCGAAACCGAGGCTCATCGCCTGGGACACGATGTGGCCGCCGAACGACACGGCCTCGAACACGAGCTTCAGGATGAAACCGAGCGATGCGCCCACCAGCACCTGCTGCGCCAGCGTGGCCACGCCCTGGGCCGACAGCGGCCGGATGTCGAGCGGCGCCAACGGCGCCAGCGCCATCGTGAGGAGCAGTGCCAGACCGATGCGGATGCGTGCCGGGATGGTGGTTGCTCCGAGCACCGGCGCGACGAGCAACAGCCCGGCAATGCGCGACAACGCCCAGCATGCGCTGCCGACCCAGGCTTCGAGCTGGCCGAGGTCGAGCGGCATCAGCGCACCGCCTGGGGCAGGGTTTCGATGAGCGTGCGGGTGAACTCCACCAGCGTGCGCAGCATCCAGGGGCCGGTGATGATCATCACCAGGGCCATGGAGATGAGCTTCGGAATGAAGCTCAGCGTCTGTTCGTTGATCTGGGTGGCCGCCTGCACCATGCCGATGATCAGGCCCACCGCCAGCGCGGTGAGGAGCAGCGGGGCGCCGATCAGCATGGCGATGTGCAGGGCCTGCTGGCCGAATCCGATGACCGATTCCGGCGTCACTGGAAGAAGCTCCCGGCAAGGGTGCCCAGCAGCAGTGTCCATCCGTCGACCAGCACGAACAGCATGATCTTGAACGGCAACGAGATGATCATCGGTGAGACCATCATCATGCCCATCGACATCAGCACCGAGGCCACGACGAGATCGATGATGAGGAACGGAATGAAGAGCAGGAAACCCATCTGGAAGGCGGTCTTCAGCTCGCTGGTGACGAAGGCGGGCAGCGCCACCCGGTAGGGCACCGCGTCCTTGTCGGCATAGGGCTGCTCGCCCGCCAGCTTCGTGAACAGCTGCAGGTCCGGATCGCGGGTCTGCTCCAGCATGAAGTGGCGAAACGGCGCGGCGGCCAGCGGCAGGGCGTCCTGCACGCTCATCTGGCCGTCCATGTACGGCTTGATGCCTGCGTCGTAGGCCTTGTTGAGTACCGGCGTCATCACGAAGAGGGTGAGAAACAATGACAGGCCGAGGATCACCTGGTTGGGCGGCGTGCTGTTCGTGCCGAGCGCCTGGCGCAGGAAGCCCAGCACGATGACGATGCGCGTGAACGACGTCATCATCAGCAGGATCGCCGGAAGGGCCGTCAGGGCCGTCATCAGCGCCAGCATCTGGATCGACAGCGACCAGGTCTGACCGCCGTTCGTTCCGGGCTGCACGTTCAGGACGGGGATGCCCGGCTGGAGCTGGTCGGCGGCGAAAGCGGCTGCCGGAAAAAGCACGAGCAACAACAGGCACACGCCGGCGACGCGCAAGACTCGAAGCGTGCGCTTCGCCGGTGAATTCGCTGGGTTCCCGCCTTCGCGGGAACGACGATGGAGATGGCGGGAACGACGGTGGAAGCAGCGCGTCACGAGCGCCTCCACTGCGACAGCACGTCGCGAAAACCGCCGATCGTCGGCGTAGCCGGAGCCGCCGGATCGTCCTGCACGGGCGTGTCCAGCACATGCAGCGTACGCAGCCCGCCGGTCGGCGAGGCGCCGACCAGGAGTTGCGTGCCGCCGACTTCGAGCAGCATGACTTTTTCCTTGATGCCCACCGGCATCGACTCGATCACGCGAATCTTCCGGCCGCCCGGACGCACACGCGCCTGGGCGCGGCGGCTCAGCCAGCCGACGAAGAAAATGAGGGCGACCACGCCGAGCAGGCTGATCAGCACACGGAAGAGCTCCGCGCCCGAGTCGACCGCCGGGGCGGCGGCCGGGGCCGCCACCAGGGCGCAGGGAAGGAAGCCGCCCGCGAGGACGGCGACGGTACGGCGCATGGGAATCACCGCAGCTTGCGGACGCGCTCGGCCGGGCTGATCACGTCGGTCAGCCGGATGCCGAATTTCTCATTGATGACGACCACCTCGCCATGGGCGACCAGGGTGCCGTTGACGAAGACATCGAGGGGCTCGCCAGCGGCGCGGTCGAGTTCGACCACCGACCCCTGGTTGAGCTGGAGGAGATTGCGGATGCTGATCTTGGTGCGGCCGACTTCCATGGCCATGGTGACCGGCACGTCCAGGATGACGTCGAGGTTCACTTCGCTGCCGAGGCCGATGGAGGAAGCCAGCGAGGCGTCGGCGCCGGTATCCAGATCTTCGAGAGTGGTGGGTTCGTTCATGTCCGTTCCAATGAGGGGCGTTGCCAGGTGCGAAGCCTATGAAGCAAGCCGCGTGCCACCAGTTTCGTCTCGCGTGACGACGGTAAATTTACGTCGCATCAACCACTTGGAATGGCGGGGAGGAAATGGAACGGGAAGTGACGCGGGAGGTCAGACGGAAACCTGACGCTCGACGGCAGTTAGTCACCGTGACGGGTCATTGACGGAACTTTCAAGGACTGGAGCGCGCGCCGTCGCCACGCTACGGCCTACGGATGTAGGAGCGCGCCCCGCGCTCGACTGCTTCTCGCGATGGGTTTCAGGCCCTGGGGGCTCATCGCGAAAGGCGGTCGCGCGCAGTGCGCGCTCCTACAGGTGGGGATTGGAGCTGTTGGGATCTTCGCCCGGGCGCTCAGGCCGGCTCTTCCAGGGGCTGGATCGGCACAGGCGTGGCCCGCGGGGCCGTCCGCCTCAGCAGCGATTCGAACTGGATAGCCTTGTTGCCGTTCGAGTTGGCCATGCGGCCACGGAAGATCGGCACGTCTTCGGCGAAGACGGTGGCCGTCTCCGGCAGGCTGATGGGGATGACGTCCCCCTTGCGCAGGTGCAGGAAGTCGCCGATGGTGAGCCGGGCCTCCGCCAGCATGGAGGTGATCTCCACTTCCGCATCGAGGATTTCCTCATGCAGGTTCTGGATCCAGCGCTCGTCGCGCTCCGCGCGGTCGCTCTGCACGCCGGCGTCGAGCAATTCGCGGATCGGCTCCACCATCGAATACGGCAGGGTGAGGTGCACTTCGCCGCCGCCACCGTCCAGTTCGATATGGAAGCGGGATACCACCACCGTCTCCGTCGGGCTCACGATGTTCGCAAACTGCGGGTTGATCTCGGAATTCAGGAATTCGAACTGCATCTTCAGCACCGGAGCCCAGGCTTCGGCCATGGCGCCGAAGGCTTCCTGCAGCACGATCTGGATGACCCGGTTTTCGGTCGGCGTGAAGTCGCGGCCTTCGATGCGCGCATGGTAGCGGCCGTCGCCGCCGAAGAAGTTGTCGATGACGGTGAAGACCAGGCGCGGCTCGAACACCATCAGCGCGGTGCCGCGCAGCGGCTTGATGCGAATGAGGTTGAGGTTGCTCGGAACCGCCAGCGAGTGCACGTACTCGTTGAACTTGGTCATCTTCACGCCGAGGACGGACACCTCGCACGACTTCCGCAGCACATTGAACAGGTTGGCGCGGAAATAACGGGCGAAGCGGTCGTTGACCATCTCGAGCGTGGGCAAACGGCCACGAACGATACGGTCCTGCTGGGTGAAGTCGTAATCCAGGATGCCGCCGGGAGGCGGAAGCTCGACTTCGGTTTCGACCGCGCCGCCTTCCACGCCCGCGAGGAGGGCGTCGATCTCTTCCTGGGTAAGGATATCGGTCATGGCTGCACGCCCGTCACTGCATGATGAAGCTGGTGAAATAGACGGCATCGACGCCGGGGCGGCCGATCTTTTCCTTCAGCACGCGCTGGATTTCCGCCAGCGCGGCAGCCTGGAGCTTCTGCTTGCCTTTCACGTCGGAAAGGCTCTTCACGTCCTGCGCCGAAAACAGCATGAGCAGCGCGTTGCGGATTTCCGGGTCGGCTTCCTTGGCGGCAGCGATGGCTTCCGGATCGTGCGACATGACATTGACGCCGACCTGCAGGAAACGGAGCGCCTCGGCGTCCTGGAAATTGACGACGAAGGCCGGATCGAGCTGGAGGTACAGCGCGGGCTTCGCCTTGGCCGCTGCGGCCGCGTCGGCGTGACCGCCCTTCCCGCCTTTCATCATGACCCAGCCACCGACACCGCCCGCGACGAGAACGGCGAGCGCGCCTATCAGCAGCAGCTTGCCTTTCTTCTTCTTGGGAGCGACTTCGGTGCCTTCGGTGGCGTCGTTGGGTGCTGCGGCCATGCGGGGAAAACCTCTTGCGAATGCGTTGATGCGGTGAGCTTACAGGTGACGTGCAATCGTCGTGCCAGCTTTGCCGTCGGAACTTTGACGACAACACTCCTACACGGTGCGTCAGGCGAGTTCGTCCAACAAACCGCGGGAGACACGCGAGGTGGCGACCGTTTCGACGCCGGCCGGACCGGCGTCCCCGGTCTGGTCCGATGCGTTTCCGTGGCCACCGTCCCCGCCCTGCTCCGCCTGCCGCTGACCGACGTCCGCCTGACCGAGAGAGAGGCCATGGTGCGCGAGCATGCTGTCCAGCTGCGAGAGGGTCTGCTGTACGGCGTGCACCGCCGCCGGATGCTGGGCGATGACTGCGACGTTGACCTTGCCGCCTTCGAGATTCACGCGCACATCCATGCTGCCGAGTTCCTCGGGATGCAACTTGATCCGTGCTTCCTTGACCTGCCCGGAACCCATCCACGCGATCTGCTCGCCCAGTTCCTGCGCGAACTGCGGCGACGTGGCGGGCTGGGTGGCCTGGAACTGCATGGTGGGCGCCCCGCCCTGCCCGAGGCCCTGCGCGTGCGCGAACGGCATCGGGCCACCATTGGCTGCATCCACCGGCGCACCGTCGTCCTTCACCGCCTTCGGGTCCAACGGGTTCGCCAGAAGCGCGGTGAAGGGCGATGGGGACACGGCCGTTGTCGCGGCGATGGTCGAGGGCAATGCCCCGGCGTTCATGCCGAGCGGGCCGCCCGTGGCATCCTTGATCGCCGCCGTCGCCTCCGCATCGCCGGACGCGCCCGGCAGCATGCCTGGGAGCGACGCGGCGACTCCGAGCGCACCGGCCGTCCCGCCCGCATCGCCGGCATCGGCGTCCTTCGCCAGGCCCAGTGCCTTGGTCGCGACTGCCGCGACCGTCGGCGGCACGCCGATCAGCGACAACATGGCTGCCGCGATCGAGGTGTCGTCTGTGGCTTCGTCGTCTTTCCTGGCCTGTTTGTCATTCTGCCCGGCGCTGGCCTTGGTCTCGGGCACCTTCGGCGGCGGCGCCTTTTGCTGCGCGGTCTCCTGCTCCGGCTTGCGCGTCGCCTGCGTATCGGCGTGCGCGGCGTCCAGCGCGGCGTCGAATCGCTTCGACGGCGGTGCGTCGTCCTGCGCGTGTCCCGCCGCGGGCGGTGTCGCCGGAGCGGACGGACGAGCGGCGTTGAGCACGAGGGTGGCGTTGTTCATGCGGTGTACCCGGTTCGAATCGTTGTCTTGGATGGGCCGGCGTTCTGACATGTCAGCTTTCGCCGCGCGGCGCACGGCGGTATTGCGAGCGTTCGTCCGCCTGCTCCTGCTCGCGGCGGTCCGCAGTCTTGCGCTCCTGCTCGCGATATTTCGAGGTGACGGAATCCAGCGCCTTCGCCCGACCGCGGGCGTCCGCCCACTCCTGGCGCGCACGATCCAGCGCGCGCTCGCGGCGCTGCACTTCGTTCAGCTGCTGCACGATCGCCATGTCGATCTTCTGCAGGAACTGCTGCCGGTTGAGCAATGCGCTCACCCCGATACCGCCGGGCATCTCGGCATATTCATTGCGATAGCGGCGCAGTTCGCTGAGCTGATGTTCCGCGTCGGCCAGCGCCCGCTGCTGCGTGGCGAGCGCACGCGTCGCGTCCTCGGCCTTCTCGGCGGCGAGGTCCACGACGGGCTGCAGGCGATCGGCGCGTGACGGCATCAGGCGGCCTGCGAGGCTTCGGCGAGGCCGGCTTCGGCCTCTGCGAGGTTCACGGGCACGTCGGTTTCCTGTTGAAGGAACGCCGACAGTCGCGGATAGAGGGCGATGGCCTCGTCGGTCCGCGGATCGCTGCCCTTCTGGTACGCGCCCACGGCGATCAGGTCGCGCTGCTGGCGATAGGCCGAGTACACCTGCCGGAACCGCTGCGCCGAACGCATGTGCTCTTTCGTCACCACGGCCGGCATGACGCGGCTGATGGACGCTTCGATGTCGATGGCCGGATAGTGGCCGGCTTCCGCCATGTCGCGGGAAAGCACGATGTGGCCGTCCAGGATCGCGCGCGCGGAGTCGGCGATGGGATCATGGCGGTAGTCGTCACCCTCGGTCAGCACGGTGTAGAACGCCGTAATGGAGCCGCGTCCTTCCGCGTCGTTGCCCGCACGCTCCACCAGGGCCGGCAGCATGGCGAACACGGACGGTGGGTAGCCCTTGGTGGCGGGCGGTTCACCGATCGCGAGCGCGATCTCGCGCTGCGCCTGCGCATAGCGCGTCAGCGAATCCATGAGCAGGAGCACGCGCTTGCCCTCATCGCGGAAATGTTCCGCGACGGCCGTGGCCACCTGTGCGCCGCGCAGGCGCGACAACGGGGGCGCGTCGGCGGGAGCGGCGATGACGACAGCGCGGCGCCGGCCTTCCTCGCCGAGCGTGTGGTCGACGAATTCCTTTACTTCGCGGCCGCGCTCGCCGATCAGCCCCACCACGACCACGTCGGCGTTGGTGAAGCGGGTCATCATGCCCATCAGCGTGGATTTACCGACGCCGGAGCCGGCGAAAAGACCGATGCGCTGGCCGCGTCCGACGGTGAGCAGCGCATTGATCGCGCGGACGCCGGTGTCGAGTGGCGTGTCGATCGGCTGGCGGAGCATGGGATTGATCGGATCGCGCCGCAACGGTGCGCGTTCGCGCGCCAGCAGCGGACCCTGGCCGTCGAGCGGTACGCCATCGGAACCGATGACGCGGCCCAGGAGCGCATCGCCTACTGGGACGCCGGACACGGCGGCCACGGGCGTGACGCGCGCGTTGGGCAGCACCCCATGCATCTCGCCGGTGGGCATGAGCAGGAGTCGGCCGTCGGAAAAACCCACCACCTCCGTTTCGAGTTGCTTGCCATCGGCGCCGGCGACCATGCACCGCGCGCCCACAGGCGCTTCGCAGCCGACCGCTTCAAGGGTGAGACCCACCACGCGACGCAGCTTTCCTTCCGCCTGCAACGGCCGGACGTGTTCGGCGCTCGCCTTCTGCGCGGCAAGCGCCTCACGCCATTGCGCGTTTCGCGCCGCGACGTGGCGTTCGGCGCTCACGGCGCACCAGCCTCTTCATCGGCGAAACCGTCGCGCCCCTGGAGCACGCTGTCGACCACTGCCGCAAGGCGGGTGCGCACGCGTGCATCGAGGCGGGAATGCTCGCTCTCCAGGCGGACGTCGCCCCGCTCGAGCGCGGGGTCGTCGACCACCGTGCCTTCGTGGTCGAGCGAAGACCGGTGCTCGCGCACGATGGCGGCATCGGCGGGATTCAAGTGGATCTTCAGGTGACGGGTGGCCGCCGGCAAGGCATCCACCGCCTGGCGTACCACCTCGACGATCTTCTCCGGCCGCGTGGCCAGTTCGTAGCCGAGCACGCGCTCGGCGATGACGGTCGCCAGCAGCGCGAGGTCACCGGCGACTTCGTTGTCGAGATCGGCAAACGGACGTTCCACCGCCGCCAGCAGCGCTTCGAGCCGCGCCACCTGGGCGGCCAGCTCGCGCTTCGCCATGGCACGCCCTTCGTTGAGGCCGGCGTTGAAGCCTTCCTCGCGGGCCTGACGCTCGATCGCCTCGATTTCGGCCACGGTGGGCCGTTGCGGACCGTCGTCCGGCACGTCGGCCACATCGCGCGATTCCGGCGCGCCCACGACGGGAAGTTCCCAGCGTTCGAACTGCGCGACGCGTTCCCGCGCGAGGATGGACGTAAGGCTCATCAGACGAACTCTTCCCCGCCACCGGCGAGGTTGATCTGGCCGGCATCGGCAAGGCGCCGCGCGGTGGCGAGCACTTCCTTCTGGGCGGCGTCCACTTCGGAGAGACGGACCGGGCCCTTGACCTCGAGGTCGTCGCGCAGCATGTCGGCGGCGCGCTTGGACATGTTCGCGAAGATCTTCTCGCGGATGGCGCTTTCCGCGCCCTTCAGCGCGGTGATGAGGCGAGCGGACGGCACTTCGCGCAGCAGCGTCTGCATGCTGCGGTCATCGAGGTCGGCCAGATCGTCGAACACGAACATAAGCTCTTCGATGCGCTCGCCCAAACTGGAATCGATGCCGCGGATGGAGGCCATCAGCTCGGCCTCGCGCGCCGTTTCCATCGCGTTGAGGATGTCGGCCGCGGCCTTGAGGCCACCGACCGTGGCGGACTTCAGCTTGGTGGAATTGCCCGAGAACTGCCGCTCCATGATTTCGTCGAGTTCGTTCAGCGCGTGCGGCTGCACGCCGTCGAGCGTGGCGATGCGCATCACCACGTCGCTGCGTGTGCGGGCCGGAAGGTAACCGATGACTTCGGCTGCCTGGTCGGCTTCCAGGTGGGCCATGACCAGCGCGATGATCTGAGGGTGTTCCTGGCCGATCATTTCCGCGATGGCCCGGCTCTCCATCCACTTCAGCGATTCCAGGCCCTTGCTGCTGCGGCCCAGGAGGATGCGGTCGATGAGGCCGCCAGCCTTGTTCTCGCCCAGTGCGTTGACGAGGATGCGGCGGATATATTCCTCGGTGCCGACGCCGATGGCGGTGTGCTGACCCACGTCTTCCTGAAGCTTGGTAAGGACCTGGTCCACCTGCTCCTTGCTGACGTTCTTCAGCGCGGCCATCGCCGTGCCCACGGCTTGCACGTCGCGTGCGCCGAGGTGCTTCAGGATGGATGCCGCGTCCTCTTCACCCAGCGTGAGCAGGAGGATCGCCGCCTTCTGTGCGCCCGTGAGGGCCTCTTTCTGCTCAGCCGCCATCTTCGGATACCCAGCTCTTCACGACCTGCGCCACCTGCTTCGGGTTTTCGGCAGCCATGCGCTTGGCAAGGCCCACCTTCTGCTCGTAGGCCAACAGCGCGGGGGAACCGAGCTGGGCCTGAGAGGTGGACACGCGGTCCGGTGTCATGTCGTCGTCGTCGACCATGACCGACACGGTAGGCATCGGTCCGGCCAGCGCCACATTGTTCATGGCGATCGGAGCCGGTTTCAGAAGACCCTTGAGGATCGGTCGCAGCACGAAGAAACCGACGATCAAGGCGATCATCACGCCGAGACCCTGTTTGATCAGGTCGAGCATGCCCGGACGTTCCCAGAAAGGCATGCTCTGCGGTGCATCTTCGACGATGTTGCCGCGGAACGGCTCGTTGATGACGCTGACGCTGTCGCCGCGCTGGGCGCTGAAGCCCACGGCGTTCTTGGTGAGTTCGGTGAGGCGCGTCAGTTCTTCCGGCGTGAACGGCACGCTCTGCATCTTGCCGTCCTTGTCGGGCACCTGCTTGTTGTCGACCACGACGGCCACCGACAGACGGGCCACCTTGCCGGCAGGGTCCGTCACGTGGCTGACGGTACGGTCGAGTTCGTAGTTGCGGGTGGCGCTCTGCGTCTGCTGCGTGGGCGTCTGCTGCGCCGTCTGCGTGCTGGCCTGAGCACCAGGCTTGCCGCCCGCCGCGGGATTGGCCGCGGTGGCATTGGCACCTGTATTGGGCGGCTGGTTGCTCAGCGCGCCGGGCACACCGCCGTTCGTGGCCGGATCGGTGCGCGTATCGCTGCTCGTCTGCTCGCTGCGGAGCGCCGGATTGTCGTGGTTGAAGGTTTCGCTGGCCTTCTCGGTCTGCGAGAAATCGAGGTCGGCGAACACCTGGGCCCGCACCTTACCGGCACCGACCAGGGGCGTGAGCAGGTCTTCCACGCGCTGTGTGTAAGTTGCCTCGATGCGGTTGGACAGGCGCAGTCGGCTGTCGCCGACGGCCTGCGCACTGTCGGGATCGCTCACCGTGAGCAGATTGCCACCCTGATCGATGACCGACACCTGGCGCGTGTCCAGGCCCGGCACGCTGGCCGCGATGAGGTGGACGATCGCGGCGACCTGGCCCTGGTCGAGCTGGCGCCCCGGGTAAAGCGTGACCACCACCGACGCGCTGGCCGGCTTGTTGTCGCGAATGAAGGCGGACGGCTTGGGCAGTGCGAGGTGCACGCGCGCCGCCCGCACGGACTGCAATCCGGCGATGGTGTTCGAGAGGTCGCTTTCCAGCATCGACTGGTAACGGCTGCGCTCGGCCATGTCGCTCATGCCGAAGGGAGAATCGGACTGCGGGATGGCGCTGGCCGCGCTGCCCTGCGGCAGGCCCTGGCCGGCGAGTTTCAGGCGAATGCCCGCGACGTCGGCGGCCGGAACGAAGATCGAACTGCCGTCGGCGCTGAGGGTGTACGGCGTGTTGCCGGCCTGCAGCGCCTGCGTGACGGCGGCGGCGTCCTTCTGTTCCAGGCCGCCGTAGAGCAGACCGTAGTTGGGTGCGCGGGACCACATCACCGCGGCGATGCCGATGGCGACAGCCGCGGCGATGCCCGCCAGCATGAATATCTGCCGCATCGCGGGCGTCTGCGCCAGCGACTTCAGCGAATTCATACGCGAAGCCGTGTTGCTGTCCGTTGTGGCGACGCCGTTATCTGCCATGGTTAGACTCGAATCCTGTCATTGCGCGCATGCCGATCAGATCGACATGTTCATGATTTCTTTGTAGGCATCGACCATCTTGTTGCGCACTTCGGTCATGGCGCGGAACGAGAGATCGGCTTTCTGCCCCTGGATCATGACCTGGGCGAGATCGATGCCCGGGTCGCCCCGTTCGAACGCCGAGGCCATCTTCGCGGCCTTGGCCTGCGTCTCGGCCACGCCTTCGATCGACTGTTTCAGCAGGTCGCCGAACGCGCCCTTCGCCGCCGGAGCCGCCTCGCCCACGCCCCGCAGCGCGGGCATCTCGGTCTGCGCACTGATGCGGCGCATCTGGAGCAGGAGGCTGTTGACGTCGATCGTGGTCATGACGGTTTTCCAACGCGTTATCGGGTTTGCGACACCCGATGCACGTCCTGTGCCAACGAACGACGGCGGTCAGCCCGCCTGCGCCGTTTCGGACAAGCCGTACTTGCGGAGCTTCTCCACCAGCGTGGTGCGCTGGACGCGAAGCAGCTTGGCCGCGTGCGCGACCACACCGTTCGCCGAGTTCAGCGCCTGCCGGATCAGGCCGATTTCGATACCGGCGAGATGGTCCTTGAGATCAAGGCCGCCCTGCGGCAGCACGGAAGGATCGCCTTCGTTCGTAAAGCCGAAGGACTCGGTCACTTCCGGCTCGGCTTCCATCATGGCGATGAGCGCGGCCCCGGACACTTCTTCCACCGGCAGCGCGCCGCGGTATTTCTCCGGCAGGTCGGCAGCGCGGACCTCGCCGTGCGGCATGAGGATGGCCATGCGCTCGACCAGGTTGGACAGTTCGCGAACGTTGCCGGGCCAGCCGTGGCGGCACAGCGCGCCCATGGCGCTGGGCGAGAAGCGGACGGGCGAGAGGCCGCGCTGCACGAGGCGCTGGTTGAACTCCGAGATGAGCGCCGGCAGGTCTTCCAGGCGCTGACGCAGCGGCGGCATCTCCAGGGGGAACACGCTGAGGCGATAGAACAGGTCCTCACGGAAACTCCCGCGCTCGATAGCGCCCTCGAGATCGCGGTGGGTCGCGGCGATGATGCGTACGTCGCAGCGCTGGGGACGATTGCCACCGACGCGCTCGAAGACGCGCTCCTGCAGTACGCGGAGCAGCTTCACCTGCATGGGCAGGCTCATGTCGCCGATTTCGTCGAGGAAGAGCGTGCCGCCCTCGGCCATCTCGAAGCGGCCCTTGCGGGTGCTGATGGCGCCGGTAAACGCGCCCTTCTCGTGGCCGAAGAGTTCGCTTTCCAGCAGTTCGGCCGGAATGGCGCCGCAGTTGATGGCGACGAACGGCTTGTCGCGGCGGGGCGAGCAGTCGTGGATGGTACGGGCCACCAGTTCCTTGCCGCTACCCGACTCGCCGAGCACCAGCACGCTGGAGTCGAACGGCGCCACCTGGCGAATCAGCGCATTCACGCGCTGCATGGGGCCGGACTGGCCGACGAAACGGCGGCTGGCCTGCACTGGCTCCATGCGCGACTGCAAGGCGCGGAGGGCTTCGGAAAGGCGCTCGTAGCGCAGCGGCATGTCGATCAGTTCGACGCTGCCGCTACGGGCGTCGTCGGCGATCAGCGCGGTCGCCAGCGGGGAGTCCGCGGCGACCAGCATGGGCAGGTTCCGGCCCTGGCGACCCACGACGGCGAGATAGCCCTCCAGCTCGTCCTCGTCGTCGGCCGTACCGACGTACACGCCACGCCAGCCCTCGCTCGCGTCACCGGCCTGCATGCGGTTGGCGACGACCGGCCGGTAGCCCAGGAAAGCCAGGGCGGAGACGACGCTCTCGGCACGTGCGGCATCGGATTCGACGACGAGAAACTGGGAAGACTTCACCGGGGATACCTCGCTTGGGCGTTGGATCGAAGGGCTCGGGCGGGCTCCGTGCTGGAATCCCGTCGGCTTCGTTGCAAGGTATCAATCAAGGAGCGTGCCAACGCCGGAATTCCGACGCACGCCAACGGAAATTGACGTGGTGGCGCGGCGTTCACGTGCGTACGACAAGTGATCCCGGTAGGTCGCTACCTCCCGGCAGGCTGTGGGGCTCGCCCGTTCGTGACGACTCACGTCACGAAAGTGACGCGGGGCGCCACGCGACGTTCTTACGTCACGTGACGTAAAAGGTCACATGGCCTCGAAGCCGCCGTCCGAGGGGCGCGACTGGGCGCGGGCCTCGGCCACCTGGCGCCGGTGCTGGCGGAAGACGAGGCGCTCGATGCCGTCACGCACGGCCTCGGTAAGCCCGTCGAAGCAGATGAACCCCTTCCCGTCGCTGGGGCCGGCCACGCGGACACCCGGCAATTCGAGCGGCAGAGCCCGGCAGGCGTCGAAGTGAAGGCGGAGCATGACGGACTGTCCCACGACCGGCAGTCCTGCCCAAGGCAGCACGACCCCCACCGCGTTGAACCGCATGGACACGCGTGCTGGCAGGGCCGACTGCGGCAGCAGCAGCCGGTTCACGATTTCCATCAACACGTTGAGCTTGGCGTCCAGTCGCGCCACTTCGTTCGAGAGCGCGTTGTCGTCCTCGCTGGTCTCGGTCCGGCGCTCCATGAGTGCCGACACCGCCACCAGGACACTCGTGTTGCGGTCGTTGATGAGGGCCAGGGCGGACGCATCGGGCCGGGGGGCGGCTTCGCACGTGGCGTGGAAGGCTGCGTCCCAGGTCACGCGCTCGGAAAATGCCTGCCAGGCTTCGTCACCCATGCGCCTTGCCCCCCAGAAAAGGTTTGTCGCTAGAACGAACTATACGCGGCCACGGCGCGGCGCACCCGGCGCGAAGCGTCCCAGGCCACGGCGGCTTCGTCCCTCGCCACGGACACCAGGTCTTTTATGAGTCCGTCGAGCAGCATGATGGACTTCAGCGATTCCAGCGTCTCCGGGGCCGGACGCATCGTACCGCGGCGAAGCACGGGCTCACGCTCGGCTTCCAGGGCGGTGAGATCGTCCCACCGACCTTCGCTGGCGGCGGCATGCATCGACTCGGTCAGGTCGAGCACCCGGCCGAGGTCGCACCAGGTGTCGGTCATGCGCCGGCTCCGGCCACCTGACGGGCCTCGACCGGAATGGCCACCCAACTGTCGCGGATCTGGCCGAGCAACCGGCTCACCTCGTCCAGGGCTTCGCTGTCGCTGTGCAGGTTGGCGTGAAGGAGCCGGCGGGTCATGTAGTCGTAAAGCCCCTCTAGCTGCGCGACAAGCGGCGTGCCCACCTCGTGATTCAACGCGGCCTGCAGCGCGCCCACGATATCGATGGCCTTCGAGATGGCCTCGCCCTTGCCCGCCACGTTGCCGGTGGCGATGCAGCCGCGCGCGAAGCGCATGCGCTCCAGGGCACCGTCCATCAGCATCGTGATGAGACCGTGGGGGTCGGCGGCTTCGACGCCGCCACCCGTGCGAACCTGCTGGTAGGCGCCTGCGCCCTGGGAATATCCGAGTGCCATGAGTTTCTCTTTTCCTGGAACGCCGTTACTTGTTGGCCGTCAGCGCGTCGAACTGCTGCTGGAGATAGCTGCTGGTGCCGGCGAGCTTGGTCATCATCGCGTCGAGCGCCGTGTACTGCTTGGTGAGGCGGTCGGCGTAGTCCTGCATCTGCTTGTCGAGATCGGTCTGCGCATCCGCCAGATCGCTCTTTTTCTCATTCAGGTTGTTCTGGCGCTGGGTGAGGATGCCCGTGGACGACGTCCAGCCGGTGATCAGCTTGTCCAGCCTGGGCGCGATGCCGTTGTCGCCGCTCAGCAGGTTCTGCGTTTCCCGGGGGTTGTCCGCCAACATCTTGTTGAGCTTGGTGGTATCCAGCTTCAGCGTGCCGTCGACCTGGAAGGCAACGCCCAGGTCGCTGAGCGAGGTAGGGCCGCTGGCATTGCCGCTGAACTGCGAGCCGATGAGGGTAGACACCTGGCTCTTGATCGAGTTGACCGTGGCGTCGCCGATGAGCGCGCCCACCTGCTGGTTGGTGGCGTCGTACTTGGTGAGCTGCTTGTAGGTGGAGATGAACGAGTTATAGGCGGTCACCAGCGAATTGAGTGCGCCGGAGACTGCGCTTGTGTCGTTCGTGATGGTGACGGTGGTGGGAATGGCCGTCGGAGGCGTCTTGCCGTCCGTGGCACTGACCTTGGATAGCGTCAGCGTCACGCCATCGATGGCCTTCGTGACCACGTTGGTGGGGCTGCTGGCCGCCAGCCCGTCGATGGTGAACTCGGCGTCTTGCGCCGCGACCGTCGGCGTATCCGTGGCCGGATCGAAATCCAGCTGGGAAAGCCCGCCGTCGCCACCACTGGCGACGACCTTGAAGGCGTTGTCCTTGCCGGTCACCGAGGACGTAAGCACCAGGTGCGCGCCGTCCTTGCCGGTGACGATACTGGCGGTGACGCCGGGATTGTCCTTGGCCTTGTTGATGATATCGCGGATGTTCTCCAGCGAATTCGCGCCGTCCGCGATGTCCAGGCTCATCGACTTGTCGCCGATGGATATGGTGAGGTTGCCCGTCCCGAGTGCGGCCTTGCTGTCGGCGAAGGCGCCGGACGTGGTCTTTTGCGAGGTCGCCAGCTGGGTGATGGCGATGTTGTAGACATTGGGCTGAGCGGTGGTGTCCGCTGCGGCCGAAAAGATCGAGGAATCGGCAACCGAGACCTTGGTGGTCGTAAAGGCCGTGCCGTCGGTGAGGGACTTGATCGCGCTCTGAAGGTTGGTGAGCTGCGAGGTGAAATTGCCCACCGCCGAAATCTGGGTGCTGTTCGCCTGCGTGTCCGAGGCGATCTTCGCATCGGGGGCCTTGCGCTTGTTGGCGACGAGGCCGTTGACGATCGTAGCGACGTCGATGGAACTGGAACCGAGATTGACGGGATTCGTGGCCATGAAGCTCTCCTTGAAGACGCCTCACTGCCCCGGGCGCCAATTTGTCGACGGCTGGCGCCCTTGCGAACGCCAGCCGTGACAACTAAGCAATTACCCTGCCAAGACCCGGGAAGCCCCGGGCCCGGCGGTCTTACCTTGTTACTGGAGCAGCTTCTGGACGATCTGCTGGCTCTGGTTCGCCTGGGCGAGCACCGAGACGCCGGCCTGCTGCAGGATCTGGGCCGAGGACATGTTGGCCGTTTCCTGGGCGAAATCCGCATCCGTGATGGCCGAACGCGAGGCCGTCAGGTTCTGCGAGATGTTCTGCAGGTTGGAAATCGTGGACTCGAAGCGGTTCTGCACGGCGCCCAGGTCCGAACGGAGGTCGGAGATGGACTGCAGGGCGGCATCGACGCGGTTGATCGTGTCGTTGGCGCCGTCGACCGTCGTGATGCTGGAGTCGGCAAGCGTGCTCGTGGTGGAGACGGCGATCGGACCGGCGGTGAGGCCAGCGGCCGTGATATCGGCGGCGGTGCCGCCCACGGTGATGGCCGAAGCCGAGGCGAACTTCACCGAACCGTCCGTCGCCACGTAAGCATTGATGCCTTCACCCGACTTGGCGTTGATCGCGTCGGCGAGATCCTGCGAGCTCTTGTAGGTGCCGGTCAGGCTGAAGGAGGAACCGCTACCGACCTGGAGCGTGACGTTGCCGATGGTCAGCGGCGTGACGGAACCTGCATCGACACCGTCGACCTTGGTCAGGGTGCCGAGATCACCGGCGTCCGCACCTGCCACGGTCGGAGCCGTCGAGGCCGCACCCGTGCCGCTGTTCGTCAGGACGAGGTTGCCACCGGTCAAGGAGGCGGTAGCACCCGCACCCGCCGCCGTCAGGGCGGTGTTCAGGGCGGTGACGAAGCCGGCCGCATTGGTGGTGTTGGTGGTGAGCGAAATGGCCTTGCCGTTCACCGTCAGGTCGAACGAGTCGCCGGCGTTGCCGCCGGAGAAGTCGAAGCTGGCCGGCAGAGCGCTGCCGGTGGTGGTACCGGCCGTCGCGGCCACGGCCTTGGTCGGACCGGCGATGGAGCCGCTGGCGAGCTGGCCGATCTGGTTGGCCTTCACACCCTTGTCCAGACCCACGGTGATGACTTCACCGACGTTCGCGCCGACCTGGAAGCTGAGCTCCTTGGCGGAACCATCCAGCACCTTCATGCCGTTGAAGTTGGTCTGCGTGGCGATACGGGTGACTTCCGACAGACGCTGCTGCACTTCGGCGTCCAGAGCGGCGCGGTCGCTGGCGGAGTTCGACGCGTTGGTCGACTGCACGGCCAGCTCGCGAATGCGCTGCAGGTTGTTCGTGACTTCGTCCAGCGCCGATTCGGTGGTCTGCGAGAGCGAGATACCGTCGTTGGCGTTGCGGACAGCCTGGGTCAGGCCGTTGATCTGCGTGGTGAAGCGGGTCGAGATGGCGAGGCCGGCGGCGTCGTCCTTCGCGCTGTTGATGCGGTTACCCGACGACAGACGCTCGATCGCGGACGACAGCTTCGTCTGCGAGGTGCTCAGGTTGCGCTGAGCATTCAGCGACATGATGTTGGTGTTGATGGTCAGAGCCATGGGATTTGATCCTTTGTAAGCGGAACCGAATTGCCGGAAGTTGTGCGGCGTTGTCCGGCGGGGTTCCGTTAGGGAAGCCTTCCGCCTCGGAGAGGTTTACGGCACGCCGGGGAGAAACTTGAGGACTTTTTCTACCTGTCAACAACTTTCTTGATCAGGGCCTGTAGGCGCGGGGCCCTTGGCTCTGTCGGGGAACTTATCGGCCGGCTTCGCAAGGGGTTTAGGACCCATTTCACACTTCTGAACCGGATGGCCTTCAACGAGAAAAGGGCCGAAACGGCCCTCTTCTCCCCTCAAGTAATTGCGCTGTCCGCCGACTGGCCTCACTCCAACAACTTCAGGACCAGCTGCTGCGACATGTTTGCCTGCGCCAATACGGATATGCCGGCTTGCTCCAGGATCGTTGCGATGGTCTTTTCCGCCTGTACCTCGGCCATATCCGCATCCCTGATGACCGTACGCGACTTGGTCAGGTTCTCCCTGATGTTGTCGAGGTTTCGGACCGTGGACTCGAGGCGACTCTGCACGGCTCCAAGCTTGGAGCGTACGGAGCTGACAGACTCGAGGCTCGCATCGATGCGTGCGATGAGGGCATTTGCGCCGTCCTTAGTAAGAACCGAACCATCCGCCAGCGACACCGATGAATCCACCGCGTAGCCAGTCGCGAAACCGAGTTCGGCCAGCTTGGCACCCGAGACCGTGAGGCCGACACGGGAATGAAAATTTAATTTTCCGTCCGTACCGACAAACGCAGACAGTCCGATCCGCGAATGGGAGTTCAATGCATTGGCGACTTCCTGCACATTGCGGAAGGAGCCCACGATGTCGACCCTCTCGCCGCCGGAGGTCGCGAAGCCGAGATCGCCTTTCATGAGTTTCAGCGGCGTAGTCTCACCCTCGATCTTCAAATCCGCACCGTCGACCGTTACTTTGTACTTTGCGCCGAGCTTGTCCTGGAGGAAATCCTGCGCGTCCTCCACCGTGCTGCCCTTGTATTCCTTCCAGTCCACCTCGACACCTTCGTAAGTCTGTACATCCAGCGCCGCTCCTCCGGCTCCCGACCAGTCCGTAGCCGGACTCTGCGTCTGCTGAAACACGTTGAATTGCGGCTGGATATCCACCGTTCCGCTGGCCACGTGACCTACCTGGTCGGCGCGCATCCCCTGATCGATGCTCATTTCGATAATGTCGCCGACGTTCGCGCCCACCTGAAACGAAATCCGGGCACCGCTGCCGTCGAGGACCTTCATTCCATTGAAATTGGTCTGGATCGCAATGCGAGTGATCTCACCAAGGCGCTGAACGACCTCGTCATTGAGCGCCAAACGGTCCGCCGGGGAATTCGAGCCGTTAATAGCCTGAAGCGCGATCTGACGTATCTTCTGCAGATTTTGAGTCATTTCGTCCAGCGCACCCTCGCTGGTCTGCGCCAGCGAAATCCCATTGCTCGCATTGCGCCTGCCCTGTTCGAGCCCGTAGATCTGCGTGGTGAGCCGCGTGGAGATCGCCAAGCCCGCCGGATCATCCTTGGCGCTGTTGATACGCAGTCCCGAGCTCAACCGCTGATAGCTCGTCGCCAATTTCGCCTGAGTAATACCCAGCGAACGCTGCGCATTAAATGAAGCCAAATTTGTATTGATGTAAAACGCCATCTCGATCTCATCCTTGTCTTATGGCGAGCACGCCGCGCGGAGCGCGACGGCTTTGCGTGCCCGCAACCATGTGGCTTGCCGTAAAAGGAGATCGACCAGACGATGATGATTTGTTGAAGGCGAAACTTGGTAATCGCGAAGGCGATTATCCCTTAGCAATGTAAGGGCTTTGCGCGAAACCAGCGTTAACCTGCAGGCCTTCGCCCAAGTTTAGTCCGTAGTAGCGCGTTGCCGCATGGCTATCGGATCGCAGCCACATGATGATCAGCGGCCAAGTACATACACACAGCTTTCCGCACGAGATGCTTTGCTAGTCCATGAGCAACCATGGACCCTTATCAGCAAAGGACACATCATGACTGTTCTATTGAAACTAAAATCAATCGCTAGTACGGCCTTGCTTCTCACCGCCAGCGCCGCAGCAACCGATGTCAAACAGCACGCGCGAACGTCTAATGAGAACTGGGATATCGAGGCTACCGCAAACGCACTAACCTGGACTTGGGAGATTTATCCCGAAGGCGGATTTTCACTTCGCATTCCTAATGCCGACTCTTCTTGCACCGGAAAGCTGCTAGTGATGCCCGCAAACACAGCTGCGCCTGTCACATCACTTTTCAATAGCGTCTTCGACCTAATGTCGAAGGACGTTGAGTTAACAGTGAGGTATCGCAAAGCACCACGTCAAACCTACAACTCAAGATGCGAGATTCATAGCTTCGCAATAAACCACCTTCCGTCAGCGCATTAGCCTTAGAAGCAAAGCAAACGGACTGTCGGCTTTCCGATGACCCAGGCCAATCCTGGAAGCGCGAGATATTTCGTAAACGCAGCCCTGACATCCGTGTCGTTGTCGACCAAGCGCTCTTGTTCATTCGGCCCGGAGATCTGGTCAACATCGCACGCATCGCCGCCCGGGAGATATGCCTGACACTGCGTGTCAGTTGGGCCCAACAACAAAAGGCGGTCTCCTGAGCTGTCTCTGGAGGCCGCCTCAATGACAGTTGTTGCTTGCACCCAATTGCCGCTAGGGGATTCCCACACTCCTACTTTTACTTTAGGTAATTGAACAGTGTGAGGTTCTGCATCTTCACGTACGCCTGCTGCGCGGCGGTGAGCGCCGTCTGCTGCTGCACGAACTGGCTCGTGGCGCTGGCGTAGTCGAGGTCCTGCAGGTTGGACAGCGTGGTCTTGTACTGCAGCTTCACGTCGTCGCCGATCTCTGCCTGTTGGTCGAGCGTATTCATGCGCGCGCCGATCTTCGTGCGCGTATTGAGGAAACTGGTGGACGCCTGATCCAGGTTCTGCAGCTGCGCGTTGATCTGGTTGTTCATCGGCGCGCCGCCGCCCGGTGCCTCGAAGGCATTGATGATGCCCGCGACCGTGGAGAACACGTCTTGCGAGGACGAGGGGCCTACCGCGAATGTGTCGCCAGTGGCTGGCGTGCCGGTGATGTTGAGTTGCGCGCCCTTGAAATTCACCGTGCCGGCCTGGCCGGTGTAGGTGCCCGTCGCAAGCGGCGGATCCGTCGGAAGCGCCGCATTATCGCGGATCTCGTAATCCGTGGGCGAGGTGAACGTGATGGTGTAGTTGCCGCCATCCCACGCCGAAGCGTCGGTGACGGAAGTGGAACCGACCACCGCCGTGCCCGTGTTCGCCGCACCCGCGCTCGTGACGAACGTACCGTTGCCGCCACGGATGGTCATGAAGACGTCGGATCCGCTGTCGCCGGTGGCCACCTGGAGGCCGGCCGCGGCCGCGACCATGCGCTGGCTCTGGTCGCCGCCATAGTTCACAGTGAGGCCGTCGATGGTGAACGGCTGCGTGGTGGTGCGGCTGCCCGCGAAGATGTATTCGCCCTGCCCGTCGCGCGTATTGCCGAGCGCCACCAGCTGCTTCAGCGTCTGCCGCAGTTCCGTGGCGATCGACTGCCGCGACTCGTCGGTCTGCGTGCCGTTCATGCCTTCCAGCGTGAGCGAGCGGATGCGGTCGAGGATGTCGCCCGCCGAGCTGAGCGCCTGCTCTTCCACGGAAAGGCGGGTGGTGGCCGACTGGATGTTGCGCGTGTATTGGTCGTTTTGAGCGGACGCGGAACTGGTATCGACGGCGCGGGCGGCCGCGGCCGGGTTGTCCGACGGTGTCTGGATGGCCTTGCCGTTGCCGAGCGCCAGCTGGGTCTGCGACAGCGAGTACTGGCGGTCCAGCATCGTGTTGACTGCCTGCTGCTGCCCCCAGGAAGTGGAAATGCGCATGATCAGCCCCGTACCGCGCTCATGAGGGAATCGAAAATGGTGTTCGCCGCGTTGATGACCTGTGCCGCCGCCGCATAGGACTGCTGGAATCGCAGGAGATTGGCTGCTTCCTCGTCCATGTTCACTCCGGAAAGGCTTTGCTGCGCGGACGTGGCCTGGTCGAGGATGCTCTGCTGCGCGTCGAGCGCGGTATTCGCCTGCGCGCCCGCCGTACCCACCTGCGCAATGAGCTGGCTATAGGACTTGCCCACCGTGGTGACGCCGTTGTCGAGCACGCCCTTGTTGGCGACATCCGCCAGGGCGAGCGCGTTTCCGTTGTCACCGCTGGCCGATCCCGCCGGCTTCACGCTGAAAGTGTCGTTAGCGGCAGGCACGCCGGAAAGCTTGAGCGTCCACCCGTTGCCGGTGATCGTGTCGCCGGCGGCATACGTCTGCGGCGGACCGCCGTTGAGCGTGTAGGTCGTCGGAGACGTGAAGACGATGCTGACCGGCGTTTTGAACGCCGGATCCGCCGGGTCGGTGACCGTAAGGTTGCCGAGGGTGGCCTTGCCCGTGTTCGCCGTGCCCTTGCTTGCTGCCAGCGGACCGGAGGCCGCGATCTTGTTCGTGTCGTTGATCGCCACGCTGATGGACGACGCCGCGTTGCGCGTCGGCTGGATCTGGAAGCTGTCGCCCGCCTGCGGCGTACCCGAAGGCACGGTGATCGCCATGCCGTCGACGAGGATCGGGTCGGCTGCGGTACCCGTTCCCGTGGAGGGCACCGCGACACCGGCAGAGGTCGTGATCGACCAGCCCGCGCCATTGAAGCGCATGACGTAGTCGGATCCGCTTAGTTTGCCAACGTCGGTGACCTTCGCCGTCACCTGGGCGTTGCCCTGGTTGCCCGTGTTGTTGAACACGGCCGGGTCGCCGATGCTGAAAAAGTTGCCGCCGGCGTCGCCGTTGAGATCGATGCCCTGCGCGTGCTGCTTGTTGAAGGCATCCGCCAACGCAATGGCGGAGCGGCCAAGCTGGTTGCGGGCAGGGTCGAGCACATTGGTGCGGAAGTCGAAGGTGGCGCCCAGGGAGCCGGAGCCAAGCTGGCTGCTGATGATCGAGCCGGTGGGGCCGACGATTTCCAGCCGCGAACTGTCGTAGGGATTGTTGGCCGTGGCGATCTTGGTGGAATCGGACCCATTCACCAGCGGCAGGCCGTTGCCCACCGATACGGTGACCATGTTGTCGCTGCCCTGGCTGACATTGACGCCGACGATCTGCGACAGCTGCGATATCGCCTGGTCGCGCGCGTCGAGCAGGTCGTTCGGCGCCGCCCCGCCTATGGAAGCACGCGCGATCTGGCCGTTGAGGTCGGCGATGCTCTTCGCCAGGCTGTTGATGCTGTCGACCGAGGTGCTGATCTGCTGGTTGGTCTGCTGGTCGATCTGCTGGAACTGCGAGGACAGCGAGCGGAAGGTGGAAACGAGCGAACTGGCCTTGCCGAGCAGTGCCTGCCGGCTGGCCGTGTCCACCGGCGCATTGGCCACGTCGCTGACCGCACCGAAGAAGCCGTCGAGCGCCGTCTGCAGGTTGGCCGAACCGCTGACCGCGTTGTTCGCCGCCGCGGTGAAGCCCGCGTATTGCAGCGCGCGGCTCTGGCCGGAATTGGCCGACCACACCGACTGGGTGAGGAACTGGCTGTACGCACGCTGGACGCTGACCGCGTCAGCACCCTGCCCCACGTAGTAGCCGCCGTTGAACTGCGGCGTGCGAGCGTTGAAATTCGTGATCTGCCGCGTGTAGCCGGCGGTGTTCACGTTGCTGATGTTGTGGCCCACGGTGGACAGGCCCACTTGCGAGGCAAGCAGTCCCGAAATTCCGGTGGAGAGCAGGTCGGCCATCGTCGTATTCCCTTCTAATCCGTGGTCGGCTGGCGGATCACAGTTCCGCCGCGATCTGCTTCAGCGCGGCGAGCGCCTGCTTCATGATCGGGCCGTTGGCGATATCGGTGAGCTTGCGCGCGTAGCTGGGATCGGTGGCATAACCACCCTTCACCAGCGCATGCGCGAAGCCGGCCACATCGTCGCCGCGGCCCACGGCGCTGGCGTAGCGGGGGCTGCTGGAAACCATGTCGGCGTAATCCTTGAACGAGTCGGCCGGGGTGTCGTAGGCGCGGAAACTGTCCTTGCGCCGTACCGCAACGCCGTCTTCGTATTCGAGCGTGGGTACGTTCACGCGCTTGCCGTCCCAGCTGCTGCCGGCCTTGATGCCGAACATGTTGAAACTGGACGTGTGCCCCTGGGCAGGCATGTGCTTGCCCCAGCCGGTTTCCAGGGCAGCCTGCGCCAGCAGCGCGCGCACGGATACACCGAGCTTCTTCGCCGCCTCGATGGCGTGCGGCGCGAACTTCTGCACGAATTCCTCGGGGCTGGACACGGTGAGCTTGCCCACCGCGCCGGCAACGGCATCCGCGCCCTCGCCCACCGCGCGCCCGGCGCGTCCGAGCATATGCTCGAGCGAATCCATGAGGCCGCTTTCCTGGTCCGACGGCGAAGACACCGCAGCCACCGTGCTGGCATCGCCGGTGACGTCGGCGAACGGGCCGCTGGCGTCGGCCGACTTCGCCGGGGCGCCGCCCAGCTGGCGAACGAGCATGTCGGCGATGCCGATACCCCTGCCCTGCGACAGTGTGAGCGACAGCTGGTGGTCGAACATGTCGCGATAGGCGTTGCCCGCCTGCGAGCCCATGATGTCGTCGCCGAGCGCCGAGCTGGCGTCGCGCATGGACTTCAGCATCATCTGGGTGAAGATGGACTCGAACTGCTTGGCGACCGCAGGAAGCGCCGCCTTGGAATCTTTCTGCGCCGCCGCACGCAGGCCGGCGAACGCGGACATGTCCGTGTAGGTGCCAAGCCTCTGGGTATCGACGGGCGCGGCCATGTCAGATCACCACCAGTTCGGCGTGCAGCGCGCCGGATTCCTTCAGCGCCTGCAGGATCGAAATCAGGTCGCTCGGCGAGGCACCTACCTGGTTCACCGCGCGGACGATGGCGTCCAGGCTCGTGCCCGGGCCGAACTTGAACATGTGGCCGCCTTCTTCGCTCACGGCCACCTGGCTGCTCGGCACGACAGCCGTCTGGCCGCGGCTGAACGGCGCCGGCTGGCTGACCTGCGGCTGCTCGCTGATCGTGACCTGGATGGCGCCGTGCGCCACCGCGGCGGCGCCGACTTTCACGTCGGAACCGATCACGACCGTGCCGGTACGCGAGTTCACGATGATTCGCGCCGGCGCGTCGCCGGGCGTGACTTCCAGGGCCTGGATGGTCGACAGCCACGCGACGCGCTGCGACGGATCGATCGGCGCCCTGACGGCCACCGAAGCGGAATCGACGGCATTCGCCGTGCCCGCGCCGAACGACTGGTTCACCGCCTGCGCGATGCGCGCGGCGGTGGTGAAGTCGGCGGTGTTGAGGTTAAGCATGAGGTCGCCGCCCTTGTCGAACGACGAGGCCACGCTGCGCTCGATGCTGGCGCCGCCGGGAATGCGGCCGCTCGCGGAAATGTTCACCTGCACGCTGGAGCCGCTCTTGCCCTGCGCGCTCACACCGCCCACCACCACGCTGCCCTGGGCGATGGCATAGACCTGTCCGTCGGCGCCCTTCAGCGGCGACATCAGCAGTTCGCCACCACGGATGCTCTTCGCATTGCCGATGGAGGAAACCGTCACGTCGATGCGCTGGCCGGGCTTGGCGAACGGTGGCAGCTCGGCGGTGATGGTGACGGCGGCCGCGTTCTTGAGCTGCGGGCGCACGTTGGCCGGCACGTTCACGCCGAACTGCTGGAGCATGTTCTCCAAACTTTGCGTGGTGAACGGCGTCTGGCTAGTCTGGTCGCCACTGCCGTCGAGACCGACGACGAGGCCGTAGCCGATCAGCTGGTTGCTGCGCACGCCGCCCACCTGCACGAGATCGCGGATGCGATCGGCATGCGCGGGCACGATGGCGCCGAGCGCCAGCACGGCGAACGAAGCCTGCAGGATGCGACGGAAGGAGCGAAAGGCGTTCATCAGAACGGCATCCACTTGGAGTCGAAGAAGCGCGACAACCAACCACGCGTGTTCGAGTCGGCCAGGGTGCCCTTGCCTACGTACTCGATGCGCGCGTCGGCGACGCGGCTGGACGGCACGATGTTGTCGTTGCCGATGTCCTGGGGACGAACGATGCCGGAGATGCGCACCAGCTCCTCGCCCTGGTTGATCGTGAGCCACTTCTCGCCGCGGACCACGAGCGCGCCGTTGGACAAGCGCTGCGCCACCGTGACGGTGATCTCGCCCGTGAGCTGGTTGCTCTGACTGGAGGAACCGTCGCCGTCGAACGCGTTGTTGCTGGAAAGCGAGCTGTCGGCTGCCTTGCCGCCGATGCGCAGACCCTGTCCCAGAAGCGTCGGCGAGGCGATGTTGTTGCCGTTCTTCTTGCTGGTGCTCGTCGCCGCCTTCTTGCTCGCCTGCGTGGCCTCGACCAGGGTGATCGTGAGGATATCGCCGATGCGGTGCGCGCGCGGATCGGCGAACAGTTCCATCGACTGCTGGTCGGCGTAGATGGAACCGGTGGCCTGCGGCTGCGCCGCCGGCTCCACCGGAAGCGTGGCCGCGTACATGGGCTTCGGGGTAGGCGGCACCATGGCGCAGCCGCCGAGGAGAAGAAGCGGCAGTGCGGCGACGAGGATACGGGCGGCGGGACGATTCATGGGGTGTCTCAGGTCTTGTTGGAGATGAACTGCAGCATCTGGTCCGCTGCCGAGATGGCCTTCGAGTTCATCTCGTAGGCGCGCTGCGTCTCGATCATGTTCACCATTTCCTCGACCACGTTGACGTTCGACGTTTCGAGGGAGTTCTGTTCGAGGGTGCCGAGACCGTTGAGCCCGGCCGTGCCCGTCTGCGGCGCGCCGCTGGCGGCCGTCTCCAGGTACATGTTGTCGCCGCGCGGCTCGAGGCCGGCGGGATTCACGAAGTCGGCCAGCTGGATGGTGCCGATCTGCTGCGAGGCGGCACTGGCCGCGGTCGTGACACTCACCGTGCCGTCCTTGCCGATGGTGATCGTCTTCGCGTTGGCCGGGATGGTGATGGCCGGCTCGATAGGATAGCCGTCGTTGGTGACGATCTGGCCGTCCTGATCCTGTTTCAGCGCGCCGTCGCGCGTATAGCCCACGGTGCCGTCGGGCATGGTGACCTGAAGGAACCCGCGGCCTTCGATGCGCACGTCGAGCGGGTTGCCCGTCTGCTGCACGCCGCCGTCGTCGAACATCTTCTGCGTGCCAACCACCCGCACACCCGTACCGATCATGAAGCCGGTCGGGGACTGGGTCTGCTCCGTCGTCTGCGCGCCGGCCTGGCCACGGTTCTGGTAGGACAGGTCCTCGAACTCGGCACGCGAACGCTTGAAGGCGGTGGTGTTGGTATTGGCGAGGTTGTTCGACACGACGTCCATGCGCGTCTGCTGCGCATCGAGGCCGGTCTTGGCGATCCAGAGGGACGTGAACATCGTTGACTCCTGCGCGCGGGCGCTTTACGTGCCGGCGACGGAATGACGTCGCGCGGCGGTGGTTATCCCACCTGTAGCAATTTCGATGCCGACTGGGCATTCTCGTCGGCCGTCTTGATCGAACGGACCTGCATCTCGAACTCGCGAGAGAGCGAAATCATCTTCACCAGCACGTCGGACGGGTTGACGTTGCTGCTTTCCACCGCGCCGGAGACGAGCTTCACACCCGCGTCGGCAGGCGCCTGGCTGCCGTCGCGCATATGCATCAGGCCGTCCGAGGCATAGGCGAGCTGGTCGTTGCCGGGATTGACCAACTTGATGCGGTCCGTGGTGGCCACCGTCGCCGGCGATTCGCCGAGCGGCACGACCGAGATCGTGCCGTCCGCGCCGATCTTCACGCTGGATGCCTGCGGGATGGTGATGGGACCGCCGCCGCCGAGGACGGCGTTGCCCTTGGCGTCCGTCAACAATCCGTCGGCGTCGATGCGCAGGTTGCCGGCGCGGGTGTAGCCTTCCGTGCCGTCCGGGGTCTGCACCGCGATCCAGCCGTCGCCCTGCACCGCCACGTCGAGGTCGTTGCCGGTTTCCATCTGGTTGCCGGCGGTGGTGTCCCAGCCCGTACCCTGGGCCACGCCATTGATGCGCGTCTGCAGGCCGTCGCCCTGCACGGGGAGGCTCTGGAACGCCGACAGTTCGGCCTTGAAACCGATGGTGTTGGCGTTGGCCAGGTTGTGGGCCACTTCGGCCTGCGCCCGCATGATCTGCGAGGCGCCGGTCATCGCGACATATACGGAGCGGTCCATGGGGGGCTCGCTTAGTTGCGGATGTTGATGATGGTCTGGGTCAGCTTGTCGTCGGTCGAGATGACCTGCGCGTTCGCCTGGTAGTTGCGCTGCGCCTTGATCATGTTGACCAGCTGCGCGGTGAGGTCGGCCGTGTTGGAAGCCTCGAGCTGGCCGGCCTGCACAGTGCCCACGTCGCCGGAGTTGGCCACGCCGCGAATGGGCTGGCCCGATTCCGAGGACGGCACCCAGTTGGTGTCGTTGAGCTGGCGCAGGCCCTGGTTGTTCGCGAACGTGGCGATCGCCAGCTGACCCAGCGGCGTGGACACGCCATTGGAATAGATGGCCGAGACGGTGCCGTCTTTCGCCACGTCGATCTTCGAGAACTTGCCCGCCGCGTAGCCGTCCGTCGGAGCCGCCGTCGTGGCGTAGCTGTCGCCGAACTGCGTGATCTTGCTGACGTCCACCGCCACGTTGAGCGGTGCGGCGCCCGGATTGGGCGACACCGCGCCAAAGGTGAGCTGGCCGTTCGCCGGCGTGACGATCGCACCGCCGGAACTGAACGTGATGGGCTGCGCCGTGCCGACCTGGGTACCGTCCATGGTCATGTACGCATTCCACGCGTTCGGATTGGTCGCGTCCTTCACGTAGTAGATGTTCGTGGTATGCGTCGCGCCCAGCGAATCGTAGGACTGGAACGTGGACAGATAGTTGTAGGTCTGGTCGTTCGTGGGATCGAACGCGCCGCCGGTCGGCGCCGTGGCCTTGGAAGAAAGGTTGGCGGTGAGCGATACCTTGGTACTGGCCTTGGCCGCGCTGGAGCCGGTGGCGATCTTGAGATCGGTGAGCGCGCTGATGTCGAAGCCGCCGGCCGCCGACGGCGGATAGGCCTGCACGAACTGACCCGTGGCCGTGACGATGTTGCCCTGGTCGTCCGGGTGGAAGTTGCCGGCGCGGGTATACGAGTAGCCGGCGCCGTCGCGGATCGTGAAGAAGCCCGCGCCACTCAAGCCGAAGTCGTACGAGTTGCCGGTCTGGGTGAGATTGCCATCGCTGAACTGCTGGGCGATGTTGGTCAGCCGCACGCCGCTGCCGGCGGCATTGGCGGAGAGGTTCTCGCCCGCCACCGAGTAGACCTGCGAGAACTCGGCGCGCGAGCCCTTGAAGCCCACGGTGTTCACGTTGGCGATGTTGTTGGCGGTGACTTCCAGGTCGGAAGACGCCGCGTTGATGCCGCTGAGGGCGATTTCGAAAGGCATGATGGGTTTCCTCGCTGGACTTACAGGATTTGCGCGATCTGGCTGAGCAGGGCGCCGCCGTAGCCGGCCACCTGCAGGTACGTACCGTCGGTGCCCGAGGCACCCACGCCTTCCACCTTTCCGCGAACGAACGTGTCGATCGCGGTTCCGCCGGAAGTTGCGGAGATCTGGTAAACGCCGTCGTTCAACTGCGTGCCGTCGTCGGACTTGCCGTCCCAGGAGAACTTCACGAGGCCTGCGTCGGGCTGGCCCAGCGAGATGGTGCGGACCACGTTGCCGGCCTGGTCCTTCACCTGCACGTTCACGTAGGTGCCGGAGGTACCCACGTTCACGGCGCCGTTGAGCGTGCCGTCCGCCAGCTTGCCGGCCGAGGACGGCACCAGCACTTCCTGACCGACCAGCGACGCGGCTCGCACGAACTGGTCGCCGGACAGGTTCGTGGCCAGCGAATCGAAGGACTGCTGCAACTCCTGTGTGGCGGCCACCTGGGAGAACTGCGCCATCTGCGCCACCATCTGGGTGGAGTCCATGGGCTTGGTCGGGTCCTGGTTGGTCATCTGCGTGACCATGAGCTTCAGGAAATCGGACTGGCTCAGTGTCTGCTGCTGCAGCTGGCTGGACGACGACTGCTGCGCCGAGTTGTTGTTGCTGATGGAATCGACTGCCATGGGAGGCCCTTACTTGCCGAGGTCCAGCGTCTTCTGCATGAGCTGCTTCGCGCTGTTCATGACTTCGACGTTGTTCTGGTAGGAGCGCGACGCGGAGATCATGTTGACCAGCTCGTCGACCGGATTGACGTTGCTCGAATACACATAGCCGTTGGCGTCGGCGATGGGGTTGGACGGCTCGTAGCGCGACTGGATCGGTGCCTGGCTTTCGGTGACGCCGAGGGTGCGCACACCGGCGTTTTCCATCTGGCCGTTGATCTGCTGCTGCACCGCCGAGAAGAGCGGTTGCTTCGCGCGATAGGCCGCGGCTTCGCTGCCGGCCAGGCTGTCCGCGTTGGCCATGTTGCTCGCGGTGGTGTTGAGGCGGGCGGACTGCGCGGCCATGCCCGAACCGGCGACGTCGAAGATCTTCAGCAGGCTCATGAGGAGGATCCGGTGATGGCCAGCCGCATGGTGTGGATCTGGCCGTTGATGAAGCCGAGCGAGGCCTGGTAATGGATGGCGTTCGCGGCGAACTGGGCCTGCTCCACCTGGGTGTCGACGGTATTGCCGTCCATGGTGGGCTGCGTTTCCGCGCGGTAGGCCAGCTTGTCGGCCTGTGCCAGGGCCACCGCCGGGTTGCCGCCGAGGTGTCCCGGCTCTGTGGCCGTCATGGACAGCGAACCCGCTTCGGTCGCCCCGGTGGCCGCCTGCATCGCCTTGCGGAAGTCGAGGTCGCGGGCGAGGAAGCCGGGAGTGTCGGCATTGGCGAGATTGGAGGAGATCACTTCGGCACGCCGCTGCCACAGGCCGAGGGCCTGTGCGTGCACACCGAACAATGCATCGGGTTTGTCGATCATGGGCTCTCTCCCCTCGTGACCTTGGCGAGGGAATGGAGCAATTCGCGTGCCACGTGCCGGAACGGCCGTGAAATGGCTTCCTGGCGCCGTTTTCAGGCGCCTGCGACGAGCCGCGCGGCGCAGGCGCCGGAATTCCGACGCCTCCCGACGTCACGAGACGACGGAGATCCGCCGCGACCTGCCGCTATCTACCTGGTCAGCCGCGGCTCCTGCAACGCGGCGCCGTCAGGCGGGGAGGAGCTCGAGCACCGCGGTCGCCAGGATGTCCGGCTGGAACTTGGCGATGAAACGGTCCGCGCCCACACGGGCGACCATCGCCTCGTTGAACACGCCGCTGAGCGAGCTGTGCAGGAGGACCTTGAGGTGACGCAGTTGGGCGTCCTCGCGGATGGCCCGCGTCAACGCGTAGCCGTCCATCGAGGGCATCTCGATATCCGAGACCACCAGGGCGATGCGTTCGGCGGCCGGCCCCATCGTAAGGGTGCGAAGCATGTCCAGGCCCTCGCTGCCGTCCTTCGCCACCACGCATTCCAGGTCCATCTTGCGGAACAGGTCGACCAGCTGGGTGCGCGCCACCAGGGAATCGTCCACGACCAGCACGCGGCGGTTGGTCGCATGCTGAACCTGGGCCGCCTGCTGCACCCGGTCGGAAAGCTCCACCGCCCGCGGGTCGACACTGGCGAGCACCTGTTCCACGTCGACGATGGCGAGCAGGTCGCCGTCGAGGCGGGTCACCGCGTTGACGCGGGCGCCATACCCCAGCGCGGGCGGGGGCGCGGCCATCTGGGCGCCGTCGACATGAACGATGCGGTCCACATCGGAAACCAGAAAACCCTGCACCGAGCGGTTGAACTCGGTGACGATGAGGTGCGCGGTGTCCACGGCGGCCAGCGGCGGGTACCCCATCGCCGCGGCAAGGTCGATCACGGGGATGGTGTTGCCGCGATAGTCGAAGCTGCCTGCGACCAGCTCGTGCATGCTGGGCATCCGCTCCAGCCGCGGACGGCGGAGCACCTCGCGGACCTTGAACACGTTGATGCCGAAGGCCTGGCGGTCGCCCAGGCGGAACAGCAGCATGGCCACACGGTTGTGGCCCGCCAGGCGGGTGAAGGTTTCCACGGTATCGAGGAGCGGTCGGGCCATGGGCTGCTGCGTGCGTTCTGTAAGGTGTCGCGATCCATATCGGCGGAACCGAAGGTTTCTGTAGGAGCCGCCATGGCACATGGATTGCATGACTCAAGAAACACGTGGCCCTACCGATCTATTGGGCCGACCATCCGTAGAGCGAAAGCGAACATCATGACCCTCCTCTGGAGCCAGCACGTCCGCCTCCTTGCCCAGGCCGCCGCCACCGGCGACACAGCGCGCGTCCGCGCGCTGGCCGCACAGTATCCGGCCGCCGCCAGCGCGCTGGGGGCATTGCTGAAGCCCGCGGAACCGCGCACCGTCGCGGCCACGACCATCCAGGCGATCGAACAGCAGGGCATGGCGCTGACCAGCGCCCAGGCGCTCGGCGCCACCCTGCAGGAACTCGGCACGGCCGCCGACAGCGCCCGGGATACCGCCGGACGTTTGACGGAAGCCAGCGCCAGGATTTCGACGGCGATCGACCAGGTTCACGCAGGCGTGGCCGGCATGGCCGACGCAGGCGGCCAGGGCCAGGCCACGTCGGCCGAGCTCGACGGCCAACTGCGTCTGCTCCGCAGCGCCCTGTCGGGCATGAGCCGCAACCACGCCCAGTTCTCCGAATACTTCACGGCCATCCGGAAGCTCACGGCCACGGTGCAGGATATCGCCCACCAGACGAACCTCGTGGCGCTGAACGCCGCGATCGAGGCCGCGCGCGCCGGCGAGGCGGGCCGCGGCTTCGCCGTGGTGGCCGACGAAGTGAAACAGCTGGCCGAGAAGACCACCCAGGCCACCGCCGAGATCGACCAGGTCACCCAGGCCGTAGGCGAGTTCTCCGGGCAGCTCGACGATGCCGTGCAAACCAGCCTTCGCCGTCTCGAACAGTCGCAGTCCGGCATCGCCGGCATGCAGGCGTCCCTCGGCCGCGTGGACGACGCGGTGCGCGGGGCTCGCGGCAGCCTCGACGCGGCACGCGAAGGCATGGCCGCGCTCCAGGGGCGTGTGGCCGCCATCCAGGCCACGCAATCCACGCTCGGCCGCGTCACGAACGAGGCACGCCGACAGGCCGACGCCGCGGCCCGTGCCGTGGTGCTCGCGCATCGCCTGAGCCTCAGCCGCCTCGAAACCGAGGGCAACCTCGATGCCGCCAGCCTCAGCCAGATGATCCGCGAAGCCATCCAGGGCCTCCGCTACGCGCTGGAACTCGCATCGCGCGATCCTTCCAGCCTCGATCGCCGCTGGCTCGACACCACCCCGATGATGCGCTGCCTGGAAAAGCTGCGCGCGCTGCGGCCCGACGGCACCGCCGATCTCGCGCAGGCCGCGGGCGAGAGGTTCTCCGCGCTGGCCTCGCAGTACGCGATCACGCTCGGCGAAGGCCGCCATGCCGACGCCAGCCACATGCTGCCTGGCCTCACGCGGGAACTGGACGCGATCACGCAGGGCCTTTCCGCATCGCTGGCCGAGCGCGCCGCGTGACCCGTCGCGCCGCTGCCGCCACCACCCTCGCCGTTCTGCTGGCCGCACCGCTTTCCGCGGCGGCCACGCAGTCGCTCGAGGCCGTGCGTGCGGCGGCGGTGACCTGGCTGCAACAGCACCGCACCCTCCCGGGCGCGCGCATGACCGCGGAAGCCGCGCCGCTGGACAGCCGTCTGCAACTCGCCGACTGCGCCGCACCCCTGGACGCCTCGTTGCCGGGCAACCGTCGCCTTACGGCGCGGGTCAGCGTCACGGTTCGCTGTCCGGTGCCTGGCGGTTGGACGGTGCGCGTGCCCGTCAGCGTGAAGATGTTCACGAACGTGCTCGTCACCAGCCGGCCGCTCGCGCGCGGCGACGGCATCGGCGCCGCCGACGTCCATGGCGAGGAACGCGATGTAGCCGGGCTGGCCTATGGCTATGTCGCCGGCCTGGACCAGGTGGAAGGGCGCTCGCTGGCCCGCCCGCTGAGCGCCGGCACGGTGCTCACCCCCGGCATGCTCGCCGGCCGCCAGGCCGTGCGCACGGGCGATGCGGTGAGCATGGAAGCCAGCATCGAGGGCGTGACGATCCATGCGGAAGGCGTGGCCCTGGGCGCCGGCGACACCGGCAGCCGCATCAAGGTGCGCAACGCGTCGTCGGGCAAGGTGCTGGACGCGGTCGTCAGCGGGCCGGGCACGGTTGCCGTCCTGCCATGAATGAAATCCGAACCGCGTCACATTCCGCGGTCCAGGGCCGGTTAAAGTTCGCCGCCGGATCGCCGATAACGGACTGACGGAACAAAGCTCCGAGGGATACACCCATGACGACACCCATCAAACCCGGCCTCCAGGCTCCCCAGCCCCAGGTCCAGTTGCGCACCCAGAGTCCCGGCGCCGGTTCGGCCGGTTCCGCTCAGGGCGCCGCCTCGGTGCGCCCGAGCGACGACAGCGTGAAGATCACCGACTCGGCGAAGGCGCTCGACGCCGCCAGCCGAGGCGAAGGCATCGACACGAAGCGCGTGGAAGAAATCCGCGCCCGCCTCGCCGAAGGCACCTACAAACCCGACGCCCAGGCCATCGCCAGCAAATTTCTTGCGATGGAAGGCCAGATCGGCGGCGTCAAGGCATGAACCCGCCGCTGGGCCGGGACTTCGACACGGCACTCGCGGCCGTCATGGGCGATCTCGCCGTTGAGGTCGATGCCCTGCACGCCAGCCTGATCGAGGAGCGTCTCGCTCTCGACCAAGGCGACGCGCAGGCGCTGGACGCCGCGGGCCGCACGAAGGGCAACCTCCTCGACCGGATCGAGAAACTCGATGTCGAGCGGCGCCAGCTCGACGCCGCCGCCGGTGTCGACAGCCTCGCCGATCCGCGCTGGGCACCCACGGTCGACCGGCTGCGGGAATGCCGGGGCCTCAACGAAACCAATGGCCGCATCGTCGGACAACGGATGAGCCACGTGCGTCAGGCGCTGGCCGTGCTCTCGGGCGAGGCGCCCGGCGGCGGCACCTACGGCCCGAACGGCGTCGCGAAGGTGAAGCTCCGTTCCGCGACACTTGCACAGGTTTGAAGGCGAGAAACCAGCGACACTCACGATTCCCGAAGACGGTGCAAGAAGAAGGCAATGGCAGTAACTCCCCAGCTGACCGCGGTGAATGACGACGGCATCCTCCCCATCGTCCGCGTGCCTGTCCTGGACAGAAAGCAGTCGCTCTTCGCCTACGAACTGCTCTTCCCGCGGCCGATCGGCAGCGACATCGAGGCCGCCGCGCTCGCCCACACGCAGGCGACGCTGAGCGCCATCGCCGACGGCAGCCTCAAGCGGCTGGTGCGCGACAACCGCGCGTTCCTGCACATGTCGCGCGACCTTCTCCTCCAGCATGCCGACATCCTGCGCCATAACGCGCGGCTGGGCGCCAGCATCAGCGCCGATGTGGGCACCGACGAGCAACTGCTCGAGAAACTGCGCGAGCTGAAGGGGCACGGCTGCCTCTTCATGCTCGAAGATTTCAATCTTCCCGCCGATCCGGCACACCGCGCCGGCGTGGATGCCCTGCTGCGCATCGTGCAGTTCGCCAAGGTGGCGGTCGATCGCCGCCATCCGCTCGCGGCGAAGGCGCATATGGATTACGTGCACGCGTTCGGCGTCAAAGTCATCGTCACCGGCATCGATACCCACGAAACCTTCGTGGAATACGCCGAGCAGGACGTCGACGGTTTCCAGGGCAAGTACCTGTTGCGCCCCGAACGCGTCGACATGCCGCGCCTCACCCCGAGCAGGCTTGGCGTGCTTCGCCTCATGGGCGCGCTGCAGGATCCCGAAAACGGCCCCGTCGAACTGGGCAAGATCATCCGCGACGACGCCATCCTCAGCTACAAGTTGCTGGGCTGCGTTAATTCCGCCTATTTCGCCCTGCCCCGCCAGCTGAAATCGGTGGAACAGGCCGCGGTGTTCTTCGGCGTGAACCGCATGCGCAACTGGATCTTCACCATGGCCGTGTCGGGCATGGACGAACGTCCGCCGGAACTGCTGCGGCTCGCCCTCATCCGCGCGCACATGTGCGAGAAGCTGGCGCGCGCAGTAAGGCCGGAACTCCAGGAGATGGCCTTCACCGCCGGCCTGTTCTCCCTGCTCGACACACTGATGAACGTATCGATGGCGTACGTGCTGGAGCATTTGCCGCTGGCCATCGAGATTCGCGAAGCGCTGCTCGAGGGCACGGGTCCCTTTGCCGCCATCCTCGACCAGATTCGCCATTGGGAACAGGGCGAACTGGAAAACAGTTCCTCGTTGTCCGAGCAGGACGTGGCCGCCATGGCCACGATCTACGTGGAGGCCGCGAGCTGGGCCGACCACGTCTACGCATTCGCCGACGGCAGCGCCACCGCTTAGGCGCTGCCGTCGGCTGCCCCGCCTTACGCGGGGAAGTCGGTCCCCGTCGAGATGTACTTCACCGCCTCGAAATTCGCCCGCAACTCGTCGAGCCGGCTGCTGAGGAACTGGTAGGCGTCCGAGCCCAACGGCAAGCGCAGGGGAGGATGTTCCATGTCGACCGCCTCGATGATCGCCGCCGCTCCGCGCGCCGGGTCGCCGGGCTGCGTGCCGGTGTAAGCCCTGGCCTGCCGGCGGCGCTCGCCGGCCGTGGCGTCGTAGTCGTCGATGAGGGTTTTCGACTCGATCACGGATCGTCCTGCCCAGTCGGTGCGGAAGCGTCCCGGTTCGACGATGATCACCTTGATGCCCAGCGGCGCGACTTCCTTCGCCAGCGATTCGGAGAAGCCTTCCACCGCCCATTTCGTCGCGTGGTAGTAACCGGTAGCCGGGAACGCCATCAGCCCGCCCACGGACGAAACGTTCACGATGTGACCGCTCCGGCGCGCGCGCATCTCAGGCAGAACATGCCGCGTGAGCGAGATCAGGCCAAAGACGTTGGTCTCGAACTGGCGGCGGATCTCTTCGTCCTCGCCCTCTTCGATCGCGGAGAAATAGCCGTAACCCGCATTGTTCACCAGCACATCGATGCGGCCGAATCGTGCGCGTGCATCGGCGATCGCCTTGCGGATGGCGTTCTCGCTGGTGACATCCAGCGTCAACGCCAGGGCCGTGTCGGGATACTTCGCGACGATGTCGCGTAATTGCGTGGGGTTCCGGGCGGTGAGCACCGCGCGCTCGCCACGGGCGAGGATCTGCTCGGCCAGCTCGCGGCCGAAGCCGGTGGAACAACCGGTGATGAACCAGATCTTGGAATCGGACATGCGTATCTCCTCGGGGTGACATGGGGAGCCGCTGCGGCGGCACACCAGGAGGATGGACCCGGGAGCGTGCGCGGCCTACGCCGATGCTGCCGCTCTTTTGCACGATCCTGCCAACCTTTCCCAAAGACTGTTCAGGCTTGCCCGGCCACGGTGCATAATGTCCCCATGGAATCCCTGCTCGAGCGCATGCGCGACGCCGTCGAACGGCACGCCGCCCATTTCCGTCAGGAAACGGCGGTACAGGGACTCACGCTGTACCGCATACACCAGCCGGTGGCGCCCACGCATGTCCTCTATCGGCCACGGATGGTCGTCATCCTTCGCGGCAGCAAGACGATCGCAGCGGGCGACGCCCCGTTCGTCGCCGATACGTCCACCTTTCTGCTCGTGACCGTGGATCTCCCCGTCTGCACGCAAGTCATCCTCGACGAGGAGGGACGCTCGCACCTCGCGCTCTCGTTGGATATCGACCGCGCCGCGCTCGCGGAAGCCATGGCCAGGATGCCACCGGACGACGGCGCTGCGGCGACACCCGCCGGCGTGGCCACGGCGGCGATGACGACCGATCTGCTGGAGCCGTTCGCCCGCTTGCTCGATCTGCTGGACAAGCCCGGCGACGTCCCGTTCATCGCGCCATTGATCGTGCAGGAGATCTATTACCGGGTGCTGTGCGGACGCCTGGGCGCAACCCTGCGCCAACTCGCGCTCAACGGTTCCCACGCGGCACAGATCGGCCGGGCCACGCAGTGGATTCGGAAGAACTACGCGTCGCCGATGGCAATCGACTCGCTCGCGGAGGTGGCGGGCATGAGCGTCACGTCCTTCCACAGACACTTCAAGGCGTTGACGCTGATGACGCCCGTACAGTACCGCGCCAGACTGCGACTGCAGGAAGCACGCCGGTTGCTGCTCGCGGACGCGCGAACGGTCGGCGCCGCCGCCGCGACAGTCGGCTACGACAGCCAGTCGCAGTTCACCCGCGACTACAAGCGGCTGTTCGGCGCACCGCCTGGCGCGGACACCGCGCGCGTGGCGGGCGCGCCCTGAAGTCCTCACGCATGCAGTGACAGCCCTTTGACGGTTTTCTCGACGGCACTCTTGGGTCCGCGCACCGCAATGCCTACGAAATTCATCGCGGCCACGTCCTCCGCGCAAAACGCGCGACGGTTCTCCGCGTCATGGCCGGTCCGGAACATGGCCTCCACATAGGGAACGATGGCCAGCTCCCGCTCCAGCGCCTTGCGATGAACCTTGCGCAGCGCCTCCAGGCTCGCTCCGTAGATCATCATCGGCTGGACGAGCATGCGCCCATACGTCACGCCCTCGGCGTCTACGTACGGTTCGCCCAGGGCCTCCGGGGCCGCTGCGGCGACGCCGGTGGCGAGGAAGGCCACCACGTTCAGTTTCTGCCAGACGAAGAGATCGTCGCGAACCACCACCGCCACTTTCGTATCGAACATCGAGCATGTCTCCATGGGTTTCGCCCACGAGCTTCGACGCGATGACGAGCAGGCCTATAGAACGTTTGTGCAAGCCCGCTGGTACGCGCCGGGAGACATGCCGAACGCGCGGCGGAACCAGCGTCCGAGGTGGCTCTGATCGGCGAAGCCGACCGCGGTGGCCACGTCCGCAGGGGTGTCGCCACGTATCAGCCGATCGCGCGCGGCGCGCAGCCGAAGGTTGACCAGGTATGCATGCGGCGACTGGCCGACCGCCGCCATGAACTGGCGATGGAGCCGGAAACGGTCCATGCCGGCATGTGCCGCCAGTTCGTCGAGGCCGATATCGTCGGCCATGTGCGCATGGAGGTAATCGCGAACACGCGTGGCGGCCGATCGCTCCTGTGCCACGCGTGCGGCGCGATGATCCCAGTGCTCCGACAGATGATCGACCAGACGATGCAGGCTGAGGTCACGTGCCAATCGCCCTTCCCTGCCGTGGATGGCGGCAAAGGCACGGACGATGGCTTCGCGCAGCCCCTCGTCGTCGGTCAGCGTTTCGCGGAACCGTCCCGACAGCGCGGTGCCTGCCGCCGGCAAGCGTCCGTCGAGTGCAGCGCGAACCCAGGACTGCGGCAGGTAGAGCATGGCGTAGGTGAAGCCGCCCTCCTCGATGGCGTCGCCGTCGTGCACGGCGCCAGGCTCGATGAGGATCACGCGACCGCGGGTACTCGTGTGCGTCGACCGGTGACAGCGGAAACGTTGCAGGCCGTGCTGCGTGACGCCGATCAGTACCTCGTCATGCGCATGGGCGTCGTAGGCATGGCCGGTGAAATGGGCCTGCACGCTCTCGATGCCCGTTTCGGCGTCACGGCGCATATGAAGCCAGTCGTTCGGATTGCGGGAAGAGGCCGCCATGCGCCGAGTATGCATGCACCGGCCGCCGGAGATGCAGTCCGGACTGCGGCGTCGAGCGGCACCAGCCGGGTTTCCGTCAGACAGGTGCGGTGCGCTGCTGCACCCGCCAGATCGCCAGGCCCGCGCCAAGCACCGCGAAGAGCAGCCACACGCTCGCCGCCATGGCGTCGCCGCCCAGCCACATCACACCGGCAACGGCGGGAACCACCACGGCGCCGATACCTATGGCGAACAGTACATCGCGTTGCAGGCGGCTGGTCAGGGCGAGCAACCACGCGCCGAGGACCGCCAGCAGGAACGACGCTATACGTACAAGCAGCACCGCCTGGGGCGGTTCGGGCAAGGCCGGAAGCACGTCGAGCAGGCTGCGCTCGCCCACCTGCACGTCGAAGCCGCTGCCGCCGTTGGCCGAGGCGGCCGGCACGAGCGTGTCGCCGTCGATGCGGGCGAGCACGGTCATGGCCTGCAGCGGCACGGCTTCCCAGCTGATGCGCAGGTCGCCCAACCGCGGGTTGGCGGGCTTGTTGCTGGTGACCAGGGCATCGCCTGCGCGCTGGAACGTGGCGGCCAGGTTCGCCGGCAAGGCCTTTTCGTCCGGTGGCACGGCCACGCGGCCCGGGAAGGCGCGCAGGATCGGTTCGGACAGCTTGAAGTGGCCCAGCTTCACCTCACCCGCTTCGAACTGACGCCCCTGGATCGGAAAATGACCGGGATTCACGTGGCCGGCAGGCTTGGCGAATTCCGACGCGTCGATGGGACGGTCCACCCAGTCGAGTTCGTAGTGGGTGTTGCCGCCGACGGTGATCTCGCGCCACTGGAACATCTCCACATGGCGAATGAGGATGGGCGACTCGGCGCGCACGCCGAACTCCGCGTCGCGCGGCGCTTCCACGATCTGCGGCATGCCGCTGACTCGGGTCAGCGAACCGTATTGGCCCGCGCCGGGCCGGCCGGCGGCACCCAGGTCGAGCACCGGGGCACCGTGGCGCGCCAGCGCCGCGGTGTAATCCATGACGCGGCGCTCGTTCCACGCAATGAGGCCAAGGCCGGCGAGCAGCAACGCCGCTCCGACCAGTCGCGCACCCAGGGCCATCCCTGCCTGCTTCACCCTGTATGTCGATGTCATCCTGCCCCCATCATGCCGTTGCCCAGGCATCGACCCCGGCTAATCGTTCAAGGATATCGGCCGCCGAGTAGCGACCTTTACCGTCGCGCGCGACGGACGCCACCGCGCAGCCGTGATCGTGGGTGAAGAACAAGCGGACGCCCCGCGCCATCTTGTCGTCGAGGAATGCCTTCTTCTCGTCGATGAGTTTCTCGGGCCAGCGGTCGTAGCCCATCGTCACGGGCAGGTGTACCCACGCACGTCCGGGGATCAGGTCGGCGCAGAACGCCACGCCCCCGACCTCGGCCAGCATGAGGCCCGGCGTGTGGCCCTCTGAGAATTCGAAGCGCACGGCATCGCCCAGCGACGACGGCGTGCCCTCTTCCACAAGCTCGAGGCGTCCGCTCTCCTCGAGCAGACGCACGATCTCCGGTACGAACGACGCACGGTCCCGCGGATGCGGGTCGTGGGCACGTGCCCAATGGGTGGCGCCGACGAGAAAGCGCGCGTTCGGAAAAAGCAGCCGCGCAGGTTCGCCCTCGGCCCAGGGCGCGAGAAGACCGCCCGCGTGGTCGAAGTGCAGGTGCGAGAGAACCACGGCATCGATGTCCTCGTGCCCGAGGCCCGCCTCCGCCAACGAGTCGAGCAGCACGTGGCGGTCTTCGACGACGCCGTAGCGCTCGCGCATGGCGGGATCGAAGAACGCACCGATGCCGGTCTCGAAGAGCACGTTGCGCCCGTCGAGGCCAGTGACGAGGAGGCAGCGGCACGCCAGCGGAATGCGGTTCTGCTCGTCGGGCTCTATCCATCGCGACCACATGGCACGCGGCGCATTGCCGAACATCGCGCCGCCGTCCAGGCGTTGCGAATTCCCGATCAGCGACCAGAGTTTCACGCCCGACCTCACTGCACCTTGCCCAGGCCCGACGGCCGGCGCGGATCGCTCGCGGCGTCGAGCTTGTTCGTCCGATGGTCCCACGTCACGACATTCATGAAGCCCCAGGGTGAGCGATTGCGCAGTACGTGCCCCATGTCGGTGAGGGCCTTGCTCGTGGCGTCGTCGAACACGCCGGCCTCGACGTCCACGCGGTCGGGTAGATACTGGTGGTGGAAGCGTTTCTGCGCCGTGATTTCCGACGCGCTCTTGCCGTCCACGAAGGCAAGGACGCCTTCCAGCACCTGGGTGATGATCGTGGAACCGCCGGGCGAGCCGATCACCGCGGTGCGATCCGCGCCGAACACGAAGCTCGGCGACATCGACGAAAGCATGCGCTTACCGGGTTCGGGGGCGTTGGCGAGCGCGCCACGCAGGCCGAATGCATTCGGCTGCCCGGGCACCAGCGCGAAATCGTCCATCTCGTCGTTCAGCACCACGCCGGTGCCCTTGGCGACGAACGCCGAACCGAACTCGAGGTTCACCGTCAGCGTGGAAGCCACCATGTTGCCGTCGGCATCGATCACCGAGAAATGCGTGGTGTGCATGCCCGGTTCCGGCGCCATCGCCGTGGGCAGAAGATCGGACGGAGTGGCCTTGTCCGGCGAGATGGTGGCGCGGAGACCGTCGGCGTAGTACTTCGACAGAAGCATGTCGAGCGGCATCTTCACGAAGTCCGGATCGCCCAGGTATTCGTTGTGGTCGCGGAAGGCGCGGCGCATGGCCTCGATGGTGAGGTGCGCGGCGTGCGCCGCATCGAGCTTCGTGAGGTCGAAGCCGGAGAGGATGTTCAGGATCTCGGCGATCGCCACGCCGCCGGACGACGGCGGTGGCGCGGTGACGATGCGGTAGCCCTTGTAGTCCACGCTGAGGGGCTCTCGCTCTTTCGCACGGTAGGCTTCGAGGTCGGCGGCGGTCCAGTTGCCGCCGGCGGCGCGCGATGCCGACACCAGCAGTTTCGCCGTCTCGCCCTTGTAGAAGCCGTCGGCCCCGCCGGCGGCGAGACGCTCGAGCGTCTTCGCCAGGTCCGGTTGGCGCAGCGTCCAACCCTTCTGCGGCACGTTCCCGCCCGGCAGGTAGATAGCGGCGGAGGCCGGGTAACGCGAAAGGACGTCCTTGCGGTCCTCGATGGCCCCGATGAAGCGCTCGTCCGGCTGATAGCCTTCCTTCGCGATGCGAATGGCGGGCGCCAGCGAGACGGAAAGCGGAACCTTGCCGTAATGGGCCGCGATCCAGGCCAGACCGGCGGGCTCGCCCGGAATGCCCGCCGAAAGCGGGCCGTTGGTGGACACGTCGCGGTTCGGCTTGCCGTCCTTGCCGACGTACACCTTCATGTCCACGGCCTTCGGCGCCGTTTCGCGGGCGTCAATGAAAACGTCGCGCCGGTCGGATGCGCGATGCAGGAGCACGAGGAATCCGCCACCGATGCCGGAACTCTGTTGTTCCACCACCGCCAGGGTGGAGGCCACCGCGATGGCGGCATCGAAGGCGTTGCCTCCCTTGTCCAACACCTCGAAGCCGGCATTGGTGGCGAGATAGTTCGCGCTGGCGATGGCGGCGTGGCCAGGACCTTTCGGGGCCGCGGCCGGTGCGTCTAGCGCCGAGGCCTGACCGGCGCCGACGACGAGGAGGAAAGTCGCGGCCAGCACGCGCCACGAGGGGGCATGGAGCATGGGGTTGTCTCCGAGGGGGATATCGATGCCCTTGAGATTAACCCATGCCGGCGCGGGATTTCAGGGCCGGTTTACAGGCCCTAGGAGGCTTTCGCCATCAGGTGCTCGTATTTGAGCATCAGCTGTTCGCGGGTCTCGACATGCTCGGGGTCGTGCGGGATGCATTCCACCGGGCAGACCTCCACGCACTGCGGATTGTCGAAGTGTCCCACGCACTCCGTGCAGAGGTTGGGATCGATCACGTAGTACAGCTCACCCAGCGAGATGGCCTTGTTGGGGCACACTGGCTCGCAGACGTCGCAGTTGACGCAGGTGTCGAGGATCATCAGGGACATACCTGCATTTTACCTCAAGGCACGAGGTGGCGCCTGGCCGCCATCGTCGGCGCTATGCGCCTGTGCGCCCCGGAAGACGGCCGCTGCGCGCATGTAGGGCTGCCGCTGTGCGGCATGCGAACCGTAAGCTCCGAAATCGCTGTTTGGCTGCAAATGCCCAGCCAACGTAACCAGTTGATCCAAATACAAAACGTCCGCGTTTGGCGACCTTTTGAGTTGAACTGATCCGTCTCCACCCTCCATCCTCCTGCGAAAGCCCTCGCGCCAAAGAGCCGAAGCACTCGACGGCAGCTAAGACGACTGTGCGAAAAGTCAGGGTGTCGATCAGCACTACGGGGCGTCATAACCATTCCCCTACAGTCAGTCAGCGAGACGATAAGGGGTACTCTTGAATGACGCACGATACGATTCACCGCGGTCGTCGGGCTGCTGTCGGCATGTTGGCTGGGGTCGCTATGGGCGCTGCACTGTGCGTGCGAGCCCGCGGTACCGTGGACGAAATCCGTGATCGCCCGCAATGGCCGATCTGGTCGCTGACTATGAACAGTCAGCGACTCTATCTGATGGGCGAGACTCCGCCTCGCCCCAGCGATTGGCACGACGCGCGAATTGAAAAACTGCTCTCCGGATGCGGCGCTTTGTGGACCGAAACCAACAACACGTATCGCACGCCGCAAAAAGCGCTGATCGAGCGGTTCGCGATGAGTCCCTCGCGACCCATGAGTGAATGGCTAAGCGCGGATGACCGAGAGCGACTGCGCGCCGCCGCCGTGTACTGCCAGATCAAGACGGCGGACCTGGAGCCATACCGACCCTGGTGCGCTGCGTCCATCCTGCAAGACGCCTACTACACAGCATCGGGAGCGCGCGGCCGATCTGCCGATCGGGTACTGGGGGCTATGGCTGTCGAGCGCGGCATCACGCAGTCTAGCGAGTTCGCCGCCAAGGACGACGTGATCGCATGGTTCGCGAGCCTGACGCCCGTCGAGGAACTGCAATTCATGAGGTACACGCTCGATGAGATATTGGCCGGGCCTGCGACCAATGCAAGGATCTACGACGAGTGGGCGGAGGGGCGTCCTGGGCGCGCCACCGCCGAAGTCGCACGCTACACACATGCATATCCCGAGCTTGCCGCGCGACTCACGACTGAACGCAATCGGCGCTGGATTTCGCGGTTCAAGGCTATGCCGACCGGTCACGCGCCGCCCATGGTCATTGTGGGCCTCTACCACATGGTCGGCGATGACGGGATCCTGGCTCTTGCAAAGCGCGATGGCTTTGAAGTGAAGGCGGTCTGACTGCGATTCCACCTCACTGATGGCATGGCGCTAAGTCTCGGGGCGTTTGCGCCCAAATAGCGCTCGGAATGAAGAAGGGCGCCAGCGGCGCCCTTCCTTACGGTTCACGCTTTACGCTTCACTCACATGGCAACGAAGCGGAACGTCGCGCCGCTCGGGGCCACGGCGTCGGCCACGCGCTGCTGGTCGGCCTGGTCGCCGATGAATAGCACGATCACGTTCTTGAACGAACCGGCGTTGGCGCCCTTGAAGGCTTCGACCATGAGGTCGGCGGTCTTGGCCGAATCCGGGCCGCCGAACACGAGCATGTTGCCCGGAGTGACGCCGCGGGCGACGGTGCCCTGCACGTTCTCGAGCTGGCGGGCGCGGCCGTCCTGACCGGCCTGGTCGTCGCCGGCCGGCACGAAGTACGGGAACGGACGGTCGGCCGTCATGCCCTGCATGTTCTTGCGCACGATCTGGCCGAAGTACTGGCTCCAGGCCTTGGTATCGGACGGGTTGGTCGGCTTGGCGACCGCCGCTTCCTGCTGCGTGGCAGCCTGGTCGGTGTCTTCGGACTTGTTGCAGGCCGAGAGGGTCAGGGTGGCGGTCAGGGCCACGGACGCGGCGAGGATGAACTTACGCATGATGATCACCTGTTTGGTTAAGAGTTGCGCCAGCGTTGACGCATGGCCTGCTGCACCGCGGGATGCACGAAGCCGGAGATGTCGCCGCCGAGGCGACCGATTTCGCGCACGAGCGAGGAAGAAATGAAGCTGTACTGTTCCGCCGGCGTCAGGAACAGCGTCTCTGCCTGGGGAATCAGGTGACGGTTCATGCTGGCGAGCTGGAACTCGTATTCGAAATCCGACACCGCGCGAAGGCCGCGCAGGATCACGCCCGCCCCGATCTCCGTCACGAAGTCGGCAAGCAGGCAGTCGAAGCCGCGCACTTCCACGTTCGGCAGATCGGCCAGGGCCAGCCGCGCCAGCGCGATGCGCTCGCCCAGACTGAAACCCGGCCCTTTGCTGCGGCTTTCCGCCACGGCGACCACGATCCTGTCGAACAGGGGCGCGGCACGCGACACGAGGTCGGCGTGGCCGTTCGTGATGGGATCGAACGTGCCCGGGTAAACGGCGAGACGTGGATTGGCCGGATGAGTCATGGGAAAGGATTGGCGAAAACGCGGGCTAGCTTAACGGATCGGCCGGGGTGCGGCGATAGAGGGCGTAGGCCACCTCCCCGGCGTGGCCCTGGCGATGCGGCAGCCAGCTGTCAGGCAGCGCAAGGGAGGCGCTCCGGGGCGATTCGACGTAGATCCAGGCGCGCGAAGCGAGCCATCCGCCCGCCTCCAACGCGTGGGCCGTGGTCGCCCAGGCATCGAGCGCGAACGGCGGGTCGAGGAACACCAGGTCGAATGGACGCGCGCGTCCCTGCAGCCAACGCGCCGCATCGTCGGCGATCACCTCCCCTTCCACCTTCAGCCGGGCGAGGTTCGCCTTCAGCGCCGCGGCCAGGCGAGGCTCACGCTCCACGAACGTGACCGCGGCCGCGCCTCGCGACAGTGCTTCGAGGCCGAGGGCACCGGTTCCGGCATAGAGATCGAGGCAACGCGCACCGTCCACCACGGGCTGGAGCCAGTTGAAGAGGGTCTCGCGCACGCGATCGGTGGTCGGGCGAAGCCCGGGGAGATCGGGAACCTCGATCCGCGAATTGCGCAGGGATCCGCCGATGACGCGGATGCGGCCGGGAGTGCTCATCGCTCAGCGTCCAGGGGACCTGCGATGAGCCTGTGAACAGGCTCGGGGTGCGGGGGTGTTAGCATTCGCCTATTGTCTTTGAATCCCCCGCGCAATGCTCAAGTTCTGGAAGAAGAAGCCCACCGAGCCGGCTGCACCGGAGCCCCAGGCACCGGAAGACCGCGTCGATCAATCGGCCGACCCTGCTGCCGCCGAGGTTGCCGCCGGCGTGTCGGAGGCGCTGGCGGAAACGGCCCAGCCTGAACCCGCCGCCCCCGAGGTCGAGGCCGAGGTCGAAGAATCCGCCGTCGTCGAAGCCGCCCGCGAAGCGGAGCAGCCGATGCGCCGCAGCTGGCGCGAGCGCCTGTCCGGCAGCGGTTTCGCGAAGAGCCTCACCTCCCTGTTCGTTCGCCACCCCAAGCTCGACGACGACCTTCTCGACGAACTGGAAACCTCGCTCATCACCGCCGACGTGGGCGTCGAAGCCAGCACGCGCCTGGTCGAAGACCTGCGCAAGCGCATGCACAAGCGCGAGTTCGCCGACGCCGGCGCGCTGCTCAAGGCATTGCGTGCGGAGCTGGTGGCCCTGCTCCGGCCCGTGGAGCGGCCGCTTGACGTCGCCACGGCGTCGCCGTTCGTGATCCTCACGGTGGGCATCAACGGCGTCGGCAAGACCACCACCATCGGCAAGCTCGCCCGTCGCTATGCCGACGAAGGCCGCAGCGTGCTGCTGGCCGCAGGCGATACCTTCCGCGCCGCCGCCGTCGAACAGTTGAAGACATGGGGAGAGCGGAACAAGGTGCCCGTCGTCTCGCAGGGACAGGACGCCGATTCCGCCAGCGTGATCTTCGACGCCTTGCAGGCAGCGCGTTCGCGCGGCACGCAGGTGTTGATCGCCGATACGGCGGGCCGCCTGCACACCCAGGGCGGTCTGATGGACGAACTGGGCAAGATCGCCCGCGTCATGAAGAAGCTGGACGCCAGCGCACCGCACGAGGTGCTGATGGTGATCGACGGCACGACAGGACAGAACGCCATCAGCCAGGTGCGCCAGTTCCGCGACACTGCGGGCGTCACCGGGCTTGTGGTCACCAAGCTCGACGGCACCGCCAAGGGCGGCGTGATGTTCGCGCTCGCACGCGAGTTCGGCTTGCCCATCCGTTATGTCGGCCTGGGCGAGACGGCCACCGATCTTCGTGTGTTCGATGCCGAAGCCTTCGTGGACGGCCTTCTGCCGCCCGCCATCGGCGCCTGAGCGAAGCGCACGATGCAGGCACCGCGGCGATGAAACGCCCCCTTCGAATCGGCCTTCTCGCCGCCGGCGCGTTGGTCGTGGTGCTGCTCCTCGCGGCGTTCGTCGCCACCTACGTGATGTTGCAGCCGGAGCGTTTCACCTCCCTGTTGCAATCGCGCGCCCGCGCCGCGGGCCTCGAACTCACGCTGTCCAACCCGGCCAGCCCCACGCTGTGGCCGAAGCCCGCGCTCGAACTGGAAGGCCTCACCGTACGGACGAACGGTGCGGAGCAGCCCTTGCTCGTCGCCTCGCGCGGCAAGCTCGTGCTGCGCTGGCATGCCTTGATGGGCGGCGAAGCCCGCATTTCGCGCCTGGAAGTAGACGGCGCCCGCATCGACGTCGATGCGCTGGGCGCGTACCTGGACACCCTGCCCTCGCGCCCGTCCACGGCGGGCGCCATCCTGCCCACGGTGGACGCCGGCTTCCGCATCGAACGCGGCACGCTCCTGCGCGGCAACGAGTTGCTGCTTTCCAATGTGGACATCGACGCGGGACGCCTTGCGAACGGCATACCGTTCGCGCTCGCACTCGCCGCCACCACGGCTGACGGCACGCCCTATTCGCTGGAACTGGAAACGATGCCGCAGCTCTCGCACGGCGTGCTCACGCTGAGCGACCTCGAACTCGGACTCTCCAGCGAACCGCGTTTCGCCGCCATGCTGCGGGGCGGCGCCACCTGGCGCGGCGGTGCCGACGTGGGCGCGTCGCTTTCCGGGCGCGTTACCCGAAGCAGCGCCGCGCCTTACGGGATCACGCTCAACATCACTCCGGCGAACCAGCAGGATCCGCTCTACGTTGCCTTGCGCCTCGACGGCGACAACGACCGCACCGACATCCGCATTCCCCCGATCGGATTCACCGAATGGTGGAGCGGCATCCTGGCAGGCGGTTCGCCCACCCTGCCGCCCGTCCTCGGCACCATCGAAGCCAAGACCCTCGACATCGGCAACGTGCACATGAAAGGCCTGCGCATTCACGCCACGCCGCAGGTGCCGGCCGCCGCCACGACCGCCGCCGCGCCATGAACGTCTTCGCGCGCGAGCTGCTCCGCTGGTACGACCACCACGGGCGGAAAGACCTCCCCTGGCAGCACCCGCGCGACGCGTATCGCGTGTGGCTATCCGAGATCATGTTGCAGCAGACCCAGGTGGTGACCGTCATCGGTTACTTCCAGCGCTTCGTGGACACGCTGCCCACACTGGCGTCGCTGGCATCCGCCCATGAAGATACGGTGCTGGCGTTGTGGTCCGGTCTCGGTTACTACCGGCGTGCCCGCTTCCTGCATCGCGCCGCGCAGCTCTGCATGGAGCGGCACGGAGGCGAACTGCCGCGCGACCTCGACGCCTTGATGGCCCTTCCCGGCATCGGCCGCTCCACCGCCGGCGCGATCCTCGCGCAGGCATATGGCCTTCGCTTCCCGATCCTCGACGGCAACGTGAAGCGCGTACTCGCGCGGTACTACGGCATTGCCGGCTTCCCAGGCGAGAGCGCCGTCGAAAAACAACTCTGGCGGCACGCCGACGAGCACACCCCGGCCGAACGGACCGCGGATTACACACAGGCCATCATGGACCTGGGTGCCACCGTCTGCGTGCGGGCGAAGCCGCTCTGCCTGCTATGTCCGCACGCGGCCACGTGCATCGCGCACCGCGACGGCCTCACGGCCGCGCTGCCGACCCCGAAGCCCGGCAAGAAGGTGCCCACCCGCTCGCTGGCCATGGTGTTGCTGCGTGACGCGCGGGGCCGCGTGCTGCTCGAGAAGCGGGGGCCGCAAGGCGTCTGGTCCGGCCTGTGGAGCCTGCCGGAAGCGACCGATGCCGAAGCTGCCGGCGCCGTTGCCTCCGGTCTCGCGCGTGTCCGGCAGGCCGATCCGTTACCCGCCTTCACCCACGTGTTCAGTCACTACAGGCTGGACGTGTCGCCCATCCTGTTCGACCATGCGGCCCCGCTCGCCGCCGTGGCCGACCGCGACGACCGCCGCTGGTGCGGCCGCGAGGAACTCGCCTCGCTCGGTCTGCCCGCCCCCGTGCGGACGCTGCTCGCCAACCTTCCGGAGATATCCCCATGACGCGCATGGTTCACTGCGTGAAACTCGGCCGCGAGGCCGAAGGCCTCGACTTCGCGCCCTGGCCGGGCGAACTGGGCAAGCGCATCTACGACAACGTGTCGAAAGAAGCCTGGGCCCAATGGCTGTCCCACCAGACCATGCTCATCAACGAGATGCGCCTGTCGCCGCTGGACCCGAACACGCGCAAGTTCCTCAGCGGCGAGATGGAGAAATACTTCTTCGGCGGCGACGTCGCGCAACCCGTCGGCTACGTTCCGCCCGAACAGGACGCTTGACGCCGGCGCCCGCACCCGATTTAATACGCGGCTCCACTCGCCGCAACGATCGTTGCAGGCACCTGTGGCTCGGTAGCTCAGTTGGTAGAGCAGGGGATTGAAAATCCCCGTGTCGGCGGTTCGATTCCGTCCCGAGCCACCATCTAGTGAGTGAGTTAGCCCGCCCCTCGGCGGGCTTTTTCGTTTCTGCCGTCGCGTAGTGCGCGTGAACAACCATGCTTGTCATTCACTCCTATCCTCGCGCATGGATAAGCGAAGCACTGCTCGCGAGCAATGGCGAACATCGGTGCGCGAGGCGATTCTCTCGGACCGATACGTGGAACGCAGTTCGACGACAGGTTGAGCGATGCAGTCGCATCTATTCGAGGCAACCATGGATATGGTGCCGGGACGCACGACATGCGTTCGCTCCTTTGCTCCCTGAGCGATTGACCATGTCGTCACAATGCTCTACCTTCTAGTAGGTAGCATCGTCTCGCATGGTCATCCGATCCATCCCCTCCACGCGCATCTACCGCCATAGCCCCCTCTTGAGATCGCCCCATGCCCGACATGCCGTCCAAGCGACACATCCTTCTCTTCCTCGGCCTGACGTGCCTCACCACCGCACCCTTCTGGGCGTTGGGGATCGTCACGGGCGATTCCGCCGGCGGGCGAGGCGCTTACGCGGTGGGGAGCATGTGGGGGCCGGGTATCGCCGCCCTGCTGACCTGCTGGATAACCGGCCGCCCCGTTTCCTCTTTGGGTTGGACCTGGGGTCGGTGGCGCTGGCAGATCGTTTCCTATCTGTGGCCGTTGGCCGTTTGTGTCGTGGCATACGGGCTTGTCTATGCCGTCGGCGTGGGCGGTTTCCCGAATCCGGCGACGGTCGCTTCGCTGCGAACCACACTAGCCTGGCCGGATGCCTCGACGTGGACGATCGTCGCCGGCTGGTTCGTCTTGCTGGGATCGACGGGCTTCGTGCGCGGCGTCGCGAGTTCCCTGGGTGAGGAAATCGGCTGGCGCGGTTTTCTTTCGCCTGCGTTGCACGCGCGGTTTGGATTCACCCGGGGTGCTCTCCTTACCGGCGCCGCATGGGCGGTGTGGCACTTTCCCATCATCTTCTTCTCGAATTACGCATCCGCCACGCCGTTGTGGTTTTCCGTCCCCTGTTTTGTGGTCGAGGTGTTGAGTCTCGCCGTGATCATGGCCTGGGTGCGCCAGCGTTCCGGCAGCCTGTGGACCGGAGCGATTGCCCACGCCGGCATCAACCTCTGGAATCAGGCTTATTTCGCACCGCTGACCACGCCCCACGGGGAGGTCACCGCGTATGCCATCGACGAATCCGGCGTCGCCCTGCCCCTGGTGTTATTCGTGCTGGCTGTTTTCGTCTGGACCCGGCGAAAGGATGTCGACGTCGCCGCCGCATGACGCGAACCGTCGCGGCTGAGAAACCACGAGCGGCGTATCCGCTACGATGCGGCACCGCCTGCTCTTCCGAGAACGCCGCATGACGTCACGCCAGACCGTTCGCCTCTCCGCCGCGCTTTTGGCCGTGCTGTCGAGCTGGAACCTCCTTGCCTCCAGCACACCGACGAACGTCCCACCGGAGGAGCCGGTTCCCGCGAACGGCCTGGCACGCACACCTCCGATGGGTTGGAACAGCTGGAATCATTTCGCCGGCCGTATCACCGCGGCCGATGTGCGCGACATGGCAGATGCGATGGTCGCGACGGGTATGCGCGACGCCGGCTATGTGTACGTCAACATCGACGACACCTGGGAGGGTGAGCGCAGCAAGACCGGCGAGATTCAGACCAACGAGAAATTCGGGGATATGTCGGCGCTGGCAGCGTACGTCCACGCTCGCGGACTGAAGCTGGGCATTTACTCCTCACCCGGTGCGAAGACGTGCGCCGGATTCGCGGGCAGCCACAGCCATGAGGATCAGGACGCGCGCACCTTCGCGGCGTGGGGTGTCGATTTCCTCAAATACGATTACTGCGGAGCGACCGTTCTATATCCGGTCACGCGTGAGAACCAGGAGGCGCTGTTCCGCCGGATGGGCCACGCGCTGCGCAAGACCGGTCGCCCCATCGTGTACAGCCTCTCGCAGTCCGGCGACTTCGACATCTGGAAATGGGGGCCGCAGACGGGCGCGAACATGGGGCGCACGACACCCGACATCAGCGACAACTGGGAATCCATGTCGAAGCGTGGCTTTCGGCAATTGGATCTCGGCGCCTGGTCTGGCCCCGGGCACTGGAACGATCCCGACATGCTCGAGATCGGCAACGGTGGCATGACCGCGGACGAATACCGCACGCAGATGAGCTTGTGGTCCATCCTTCCCGCGCCGCTGCTGGCCGGTAACGACCTGCGCACGATGGATGCTGTCACGAAGGAGATCCTGCTCAACCGCGAGGTGATCGCGGTGGATCAGGACCCCGCCGGAACCCCCGCGCGCCGCCTGGAGACGCGCGGCGAGGTCGAAGTGCTTGTGCGCGACCTGAGCGATGGATCGATCGTCGTGGGCTTTTTCAATCGGGGCGAGCAAGCCGCCAAGGTGGATCTGGATTGGCGGCGTCTGGGCGAGCGCTTCGGTCAGGGCGCGACGGCCCGCGACCTTTGGCGACACACCGCCGTCGCGGCGGGCAGCGCCTTTACCGGTTCGGTGCCCGGGCATGGTGTCGTTCTGTTGCGCGTTACCCCCGGCGCGTCTCCGATCAGCAGGAACTGATCGCGGCAATGCCGATCAACACGACCACCGCTCCGGCGACACGGCGGGCGAGATGGTTTTCACGGAACAGCCAGTATCCGAAGAGAGCGCCGACGACGATCGATGACTCGCGCAAAGGTGCGACCAGCGCCACAGGAGCACGCTGCATGGCGGTCAGGACGAGGATGTAGGCCACCGGGGAGAAGAGGGCCACGATGACGATCGGTACGGCGTCGGCACGCAGCGTGGCGGAGATCCCGTGCCGGCGACGCAGCGCGGCAGGGGTCAGGAACATCAGCTGCAACAGCAGCGTGCCTGCGTAATAGCCCGCAGGCGGCAAATGCCACGATGTCACCGCATAGCTGTCCCACAACGTGTAGCCGGCGATGGTGGTGCCGGTGGCCGCACCCCACAACGCGCCCTGCAACGGTCGGTGGCTCCCGCTTCCGAACGGGTTGCCCGTAACGACAAGGATGCCTGCGACAATGAGCAGTGCGCCGAATACGGCGACCGCGTCGAGACGCTCTCCAAGCAGGAGCACCGCGCACACCATCGTGAGCATCGGTGCGGTGCCGCGGGCGACAGGGTAGACCACGCCAAGCTCGGCCCGGTCGTATCCGGCTTGCAAGGCCATGGAGTACGCGACATGCAGCGCGGCCGAGACCGCGGCACCCACCGCGAGGTGCCAGCCAAATGCCGGCAGTTCGTTCGCCATGAGGACGCCGCCGAGCGGAACGCACCACAGCACCGAGACGCCGGTATAGGCCCAGACGAACAGCAAGGTATCGCCTCGCTTGTACTTCGAGGCGAGGTTCCACACCGCGTGCGCGATCGCCGCGGTCAGGACCATCGCGACGATGGCGGGCTGCATCAGGAGATGTCGGGCAGATCGATACCTGCGCGCTCTGCCCTCGTGCTCCGTTCCGGGTCACGCAGCGCAACGGCGGCGACCAACGCGTCGACGACGACAAGCTGCGCCAGCCGGCTTCCCGCCGCGGCCATCTGCGCCGGCAATGGCGCACCGCCGACGGCCAGGGCGATGTCGGCGAGATTCGCCAGCGGCGTGCTGTACTGGTTGGTGATGGCGAGGAGCACGGCGCCGGCGGAGGCCGCCGCATCGGCGACGGCCAGCGTCGTGGCGGTGCGCCCTGTCGAACTGACGGCGAGCATGACATCGCCGGGGCCAAGGAGACGCGCTGCAATCATGGCTGAAAGATGGTCCGCGATGCCGATGGTCGTCACGCCGACCGCGCGCAGACGGAACACCGCGTCCGCGGCCACCGGTGCCGAAGAGGCCGCTCCGAACACGAGCACTTGCCGCGCGGAGAGGAGCGTGTCGACCGCCTTGTCGAACGCAGGGAATTCGATGGCCCCGGTGAGCGCGGTCAGGGCGTCGGTGCCGGCACGAATGGAGGTTTCCAGCACGGCGGCCGACGTCGAGTCCGGAGCGAGCGCTTCCGGAGGCGCGAAGAACCGTGTGGTGCCGCGTGCGCGGGCGATCTCGATCTTGAGTTCGGTGAATCCGCCGAATCCGATGGCGCGTGCGGCGCGGACGACGCTCGGCGGCGAGACCCCGGCGCGGGCGGCCACCTGCGCCACCGTGCTCACGCCGATGAACAAGGGATCGGCGAGGAGCAGCGCCACGACCTTCGCCTCGCTGGCGGGAAGATCGCCGCTGCGGGCCTGGATGCTTCCGATCCATTGCCGCAGGCGCTCTTCGTCGCCCGTAATTTCATTACCAATCGCGTTACCCATATGTAATATATTACTCCACGCACCCGAACTCGCAACTGCTGCCTCAGTCGCAACCCCGCTGCGGAGCCAAAGGAGCCACCCTCGTGGATACAGAAGCCATGCCGTCCGTCGCCATCGTCGGCCCCGGTGCCATCGGCACCACCATGGCGGCGGTGCTGCACGAGGCTGGCCGCACGCCATTGCTTTGCGGCCGCACGTCGCGCGACTCCCTGACGTTTCACGAGGGCGATCGCGTCATCACGATCCCGGGCCCGGTCCGGACCGATCCTCGGCGCATCGGTCACGCGGTCGATCTGGTCTTTCTTGCAGTGAAGGCCACACAGACCGAGGCGGCGGCGGACTGGCTCGCGGCATTGACCGGCCCGGATACCGTGGTGTGCGTTCTGCAAAACGGCGTCGAACAATCGGAGAAGGTCTCCCCCTTTGTGCCATCCGGGAGGATCGTTCCCGCTGTGGTGTGGTTTCCCGCGCAGACCCAGACCGACGGCTCCGTGCGCTTACGCGGCGATGTGCGCCTCAGCCTGCAGGATACGTCCCCTTCCCGCCGGATCGCCGACGCACTGCGAGACACGCGGTGCGTCGTCGAACTGGCCACGGATTTCACGTCGGTGGCGTGGCGCAAGCTGCTGCAGAACGCGGCGGCCGGACTCATGGCGCTCACCCATCGCCGCTCGGGCATGTTCACCCGGGCCGACATCTCCGGGCTCACGCTTGCATATCTGCAGGAATGCCTCGCCGTTGCGCGCGCGGAGGGGGCCGAACTGGGCGACGAGGTGCCGCAGGCGATCCTCGACAGGTTTCTTGCCTCGCCGGCCGACATGGGCACGTCCATTCTCGCGGATAGGGAAGCAGACAGGCCGCTCGAGTGGGATACGCGTAACGGTGTCATCGCGCGTCGCGGCCGAATGCGCAGCATTCCGACCCCTATCAGCGATGTATTGCTGCCGCTCCTCGCTGCCGCGAGCGACGGGCCGGGCTGAAGCGGCTCCCGAAAGGGCACCGGGCACGCGACCGGCCGTAGCGGCCCGTTGCGTGCCCGGTAGAACTCGGCACGAAGGCGCATGGCATTCGCATGCGCCTCCGCTCTTCGCCGTTACACCTGCGCCTGACCGCCGTCGACAAACAGCTCCGTACCGGTGATGAAGCTCGCATCGTCGGAAGCAAGGAACACGGCAGCACGTGCGACCTCGCTCGCCTCGCCGACACGTCCCAGGGGCACCTGGGTGGCGAGGAAATCCAGCAATCCCTGCTGCTGGCCGGCGTCCGGGCCGGCGAGTTCCACCAGGCCCGGCGTGCGCGTCGGGCCCGGGCTCAGCGTGTTGAAACGAATCCTGCGGCTCTTGTCCACGTCGAGGATCCAGTTGCGAACGAACGCCCGCACGGCTGCTTTCGACGCGCCGTAGACGCTGAAGGCCGGTGTGCCGGTCGTCGCGGCGGTGGACCCGGTGAGAATCACGGACGCGCCTTCGGCAAGGATGGGCAACAGGGTCTGCACGGTGAACAAGGTGCCTTTGACGTTGCGGTCGAAGGTGTCGTCGAAGTGCTCTTCGGTGATCTCGCCGAGCGGGAGCATCGAGCCGCCGCCTGCGTTGACGAAGAGGACGTCGATCCGGCCGTGATCGGCCTTGATGAGATCGGCGAGGCGCTGGAGGTCGCCGAGTCTGGCCGAATCGACCTGGACGCCGGTCGCCTGCGGTCCGATCGAAGCCGCCGCGGCGTCGAGCTCGGCCTTCCGGCGGCCGGTGATGTACACCGTGGCGCCTTCGAGGGCGAATTGGCGGGCCGTCTCCAGCCCGATGCCGGTGCTGCCGCCCGTTACGACCGCGATCTTGTTTTCGAGTTTGCGTGACATGAGGCGTTTCCTTCATTGCTGAGTGGCGATGGACAAAGGTTATCGACGGCACACAGTTAGCGAAATAGAATTAAATGAAAGCCATCGTTGCAGAAATGATATGTCGAGACTCCCGGACTTCGAGGGCCTGGCCCTGTTCGCCAAAGTAGCCGAGTGCCGCTCGTTCGCGGCAGCGGCGCGCGATCTCGACTTGTCGGTACCGACCCTTTCGCGCGGCATCGCCCGGCTCGAGAAACGCCTCGGCGCACGCTTGTTCAACAGAACCTCGCGCCAACTCGCGCTGACGGCGTTCGGCATGAACCTGCTGGGCAAGGCCACGCAGCTATATCGCGATGCCGAAGAAGCCGAGGCACTCGCACGCGACCAGTCCGCCTCCCCACGTGGCACGGTGCGTCTCGCCGCACCGATGGCCTTCGGCGTTCGCTGGGTGGCACCCCTGCTCCCGGCGCTCTTCGAGCGCTATCCGGAACTGTCCGTGGATCTGCACCTATCGGATGCCACGATCGATGTCATCGGCGAAGGCTTCGATGCGGCGCTTCGCATTGCGTCGCTACCCGACTCGTCGCTGGCCGCCCGGCACATCTGCAAGGTGTCCCGCTTTACCGTCGCGGCTCCCGCGTACGTTGCACGTCATGGCGAGCCCGGCCATCCACGGGACCTCGACCCCGCTCACTGTCTTGCTTACGCGTTCCGTGCGGGAAGCGACGTCTGGCGCCTTCGTAAAGGGCGCAAGGACGAAGTCATTCATCCCATGGGGCGGCTGCGAGTGACCAATTCGGAGGCGATGCTGCCCGTGTTGCTCGCGGGACAGGCGGTTGCCGCCCTGCCGGAATTCATCGCCGCGGAATATCTGCGCGACGGTCGGCTCGTGCCGCTGCTTACCGACTGGGAGCAATCGGCTGGCGGCCTGTACTTCGTGACACCGACCACCCGCAACCGGCCCGCGAAAGTGGAAGCGGTGGCCGACTACTTCACCGAGGTTCTGGGCGATCCGGCCTGGCGCTGGCCACCGGTGAAGAGCCCCCGCCGATAGTCAGGAATCCGCGGGTCTATATGCCCGGACGCTACTGTGCGGCCGGACGCGCCAACACCATCCAGCCGCCGGACAGCGTCTCTTTCAACACCTCCACACGGCGCATCCGGCCTGCCGTTACCGAAGAGGCGGATGCCAGCGCGAATTCCACGGCCCTGCCTTCGGTAGGAAACAGATGCTTCGCCCCGCCCGGAAGCAGCACACGCCAGACGCGCTCGTTCATGCCCGGATAGAAGATGAAGATGCGGAACGGACGGCCTGCGTCGTTCATGGATGGTGCCTCTTCCGAATACGCACCGTTACCACGAACGTTGTTACGCTGGCGTAACCGTTCAGCCCTCGACGTCCCTGCCCCGCGCCGCTTCGCATTCGCGCAAGCCTGCGTCCAGCGCCCTGGATTCACCGGCGTCCACCGGAGCGCTTTCGCCACGCAAGAAGCTGCGCACGTGGTCTTCCATGGCGCGTGCGAGGTTGTCGCGCGCCGCACGGCCGCACGGCGTGCGCGGTTTCCAGGACGAAAGTCCTTGCGTATGGCCCACGAGCCTGTCGATGTAAGGCTGTCGGTCCTTCGCGGTAGCATCCATGGTGTCGCGAACGAGCACCTGCCACGTGGCGAGCTCGCCGCGCAGATCGGCCGTGTCTGCCGCCAGAGCCTTCGCATCCCGCTCGCGCGCACGGTGCGACGCGGTGAAAGCGAGCATGGCCGTGCTGGCAGAAGCGATAAAAGCCGCCGCCACCACCGCGATCACGGCCTTGCGGCCATTCGACAGCTTTTCTGGTTTCGCTTCTTTTTCCATCGGAGGCAACGACTTGTCGAAAGAAATGAATCATCCCACATCGGGAGCATGTGCACTGCGCGGCAAAAAAGCGCTCCGTCCGACGTTATAGTCGGGCCCTCGTCCCCAAGAAGCCGGTGCCCATGACTCGCCTCTCCCGACTCTTCTTCGCCGCCGCCATCGCCACCTTCGCGCTGCCTTCCGCCGCGGCGGAACTGAAAGTGATGACCTTCAACGTGCGTACCATGACAGCCAAGGACGGCCCGAACGGCTGGGAATTCCGCCGCGACCTCTTCGCCGACACCATCCGGAAGATGAATCCGGACGTCATCGGCACGCAGGAGCTGTACAAGCAGCAGGGCGACGACACGGTCGAACGTCTTCCGGAATACACATGGTTCGGCCGCGATCGCTACGGCAAGCACACCGACGAACACATGGGCATCTTCTATCGCAAGGACGCCCTGAAGCTCATCAAGTCGGGTGATTTCTGGTTCTCCAGCACGCCGGACAAGCCCGGAACCATGGACTGGGGCAACCCCATGCCGCGCATGGTGAACTGGGCACTGTTCGAGCGCGTATCCGACCACAAACGCTTCTACCTGCTCGACACGCACTTTCCCTATCGCGACCAGGACGAGGACATCCGTACGCGCTGCGGCAAGCTGCTCGCCGAGTGGATCGCCAAGCTGCCCAAGGGTATTCCGGTGATCGTCACCGGGGACTTCAACACCGGCCCCGACGGCGAGGCGCACAAGGAGCTCACCGCGTCGCTGAAGGATGCCTGGGAAACCGCACCGAAGCGCGAAGGCCCCGCGGAAACCTTCCACAACTTCACCGGCAAGCCGACCAAGCGCATCGACTGGATTCTCTCCAGCGGCGTCACGGCAACGTCGGTGCAGACGATCACGACGTCGAAGGACGGGCGCTACCCGTCGGATCATTTCCCGGTGCAGGCGACTTTCGAGCTTTGAGACGCTACCGCCGCTCGATCGCCTCAATCGATTTCGCTGGATATCTGCTCATGGGCACGTCGGAGCGCGAGCGACCGGACACAAGGTCGGGCTCGTACCTGTCGCGCGGCCCCCGTTTGAGGGTTGCCCACCTAGGGCCGCCCAGGGATGATGCTGCCACCTTCGCCGGAGTACGCCCATGCGCCGCCTCGTTACCGCTGCCCTAATTGCCTTCGCCGCGCTTTGTGCGCACGCCGCCACGCCGCCGGCGACCGGCGCCAACTCGTACTTCGACAACACCGGCCGCGACGATGTGCTTTCGGGCGGCCAGAAGTCCATCGTCATCGACACGCCCAAGGGCAAGTTTCGGGTCTGGACGAAGCGTGTGGGCAACAATCCGACCATCAAGGTCTTGTTGCTGCACGGCGGCCCTGGCGCCACGCATGAGTACTTCGAGGCTTTCGACAGCTATTTCCCCGGTGCGGGCATCGAGTACTACTACTACGACCAGCTCGGTTCGGCGTTCAGCGACAAGCCCACCGATCCTTCGCTGTGGGAAATCCCGCGTTTCGTCGACGAGGTGGAGCAGGTGCGCAAGGCGCTGCATCTGGACAAGGACAACTTCTTCGTCCTCGGCCATTCCTGGGGCGGCGTGCTGGCCATCGAATACGCATTGAAATACCCGCAGCACCTGAAGGGCCTGATCATCTCGAACATGATGGACAGCATCCCGGCATACAACGAATACGCCACCAAGGTGCTGATGCCGTCCATGGACCAGAAGAAGCTGGCCGAGGTGAAGCGCCTCGAGGCCGAGCACAAGACCCAGGACCCGGCCTACATGGCCATCCTGATGCCCATGCACTACGAAAAGCACATCCTCCGCATGCCCGCCGCGCAGTGGCCGGAACCGGTGGAACGCGCCTTCGGCCATATCAACGAGCAGATCTACGTCTCGATGCAAGGCCCCAGCGAACTGGGTGCCAGCGGCAAGCTGCTGCACTGGGACCGTAGCGAGGCGCTGAAGACCATCAAGGTGCCGACGCTGGTGATCGGGGCGCAGTACGACACCATGGACCCGAAGTACATGGCCGCCATGGCGAAGAAGATGCCGGATGCGCGCTTTCTCCTGTGCCCCCAGGGCTCGCACCTGGCGATGTACGACGATCAGAAAACCTACTTCACGGGCCTCATCAGGTTCCTGAAGGACGTGGATGCGGGCAAGCCGCTGAACTGATCGCGGGCCTGTAGGAGCCGCTATAGCGGCGAGGGAACCTCGCGACCATCCGCAAGATGGCTCTCGCCGCTGTAGCGGCTCCTACAACGGCCGGGCCGGGCGGTCTTCGCTCCTGAGACGGGTTTCTGGCAACATCGTCCGGTTATCGACGCGCCGTGGCGCGCCTGCCGGATGCACAAACCCATGAATTTGCAAGCCAATTACGAACAGATCCCGCTCAAGGAATATGCCGAGCGGGCCTACCTCGACTATTCGATGTACGTGGTGCTGGACCGCGCCCTGCCCTTCGTGGGCGACGGCCTGAAGCCCGTCCAGCGCCGCATCATCTACGCCATGAGCGAGCTGGCCCTCGGGGCCACGGCCAAGCCCAAGAAATCCGCGCGCACCATCGGTGACGTGATCGGCAAGTTCCACCCGCATGGCGACTCCGCCTGCTATGAGGCCATGGTGCTCATGGCCCAGCCGTTCTCGTACCGGTATCCGCTGGTCGACGGCCACGGCAACTTCGGCTCGCCGGACGATCCGAAGAGCTTCGCGGCCATGCGTTACACGGAGTCCCGCCTCACGCCGATCGCCGAGGTGCTGCTCTCCGAGCTCGGCCACGGCACCACCGACTGGGTGCCGAACTTCGACGGCACCATGGAGGAGCCCTCCTGGCTGCCGGCCCGCGTGCCGCACGTGCTGCTGAACGGCTCGATGGGCATCGCGGTGGGCATGGCCACCGACATTCCGCCGCACAACCTGCGCGAGGTTGCCAGCGCCTGCATCCGCCTGCTCGACGACCCCGACGCCACCATCGCGGACCTGTGCGAACACGTGCAGGGCCCGGATTATCCGACCACGGCGGAGATCATCACGCCGCGCAAGGAAATCGTGGCGATGTACCAGAACGGCGTGGGTTCCGTGCGCGCCCGGGCCGTGTACGAGCGCGACGAGGGCAACATCGTCATCACCGCCCTGCCGCACCAGGTGTCGCCGTCGAAGATCCTCGAGCAGATCGCCGCGCAGATGCGCGCGAAGAAGCTGCCGATGCTGGAAGACCTGCGCGACGAGTCCGACCACGAGAACCCCATCCGCCTCGTGCTGGTCCCGCGGTCCAACCGCGTGGATGTCGACGAGATGATGCAGCACCTCTTCGCCACCACCGACCTGGAGAAGAGCTTCCGCATCAACCTCAACATGATCGGCCTCGACGGCCGTCCGCAGGTCAAGGACCTGAAGACGATTCTGAGCGAGTGGCTGCGCTTCCGTACCGATACGGTCACGCGCCGGCTCAATCACCGCTTGGGCCGGGTCGAGCGCCGCCTGCACCTGCTCGAGGCGCTGCGCATCGCCTACCTCAACATCGACGAGGTGATCCGCATCGTCCGTACCGAGGAAGAGCCGAAACCGGTGCTCATCGCCCGCTTCCGTCTCGACGAGGAACAGGCCGATTACATCCTGGAGACAAAGCTGCGCCAGCTGGCCCGCCTCGAGGAAATGAAGATCAACGAGGAACGCGACAAGCTGGAGGAGGAACGCGCGCGCATCAACGTGCTGCTGAAGTCTCCGGCGAAGCTCAAGGGCCTCATCAAGGAAGAACTGCGCAGCGACGCCGAGAAATACGGCGACGAGCGTCGCTCGCCGCTGGTGGAACGCAGCGTGGCGCAGGCGCTGGACGAAAGCGCGCTGGTCGCTTCCGAGCCGGTCACCGTGGTGCTCTCGCAAAAGGGCTGGGTCCGCGCCGGCAAGGGCCATGAGATCGACGGCGAGGCGCTGTCCTACCGCGACGGCGACAGCCTGCTGGCGGTCTCGCGTGCCCGCACCACGCAGCAGGTGGCGTTCATCGACTCCACGGGCCGGGCCTATGCCACGCCCGCGCACACGCTGCCTTCCGCCCGAGGCAACGGCGAACCGCTCACGGGCCGTTTCAGCCCGCCGGCCGGGGCGCGCTTCGACGCGGTGGTGGCGGCGGACAACGACACGCGCATCGTGCTCGCGACCGACTTCGGCTATGGCTTCGTCACCCGATTCGAGGCGCTCACGGGACGCCAGAAGGCAGGCAAGCAGATCATCACCCTCAGCGAAGGCGCGCGCGTGGTCGCACCGGCCATCACCGCCGATCCGTCGCGCGACCGCATCGTGGTCGTCACGGGCGAGGGCCACCTGCTGATGTTCTCGGTGGCCGAGTTGCCGGAACTCGATAAGGGCAAGGGCAACAAGCTGATCGAGATTCCCAAGGCCAAGCTGGCCTCGGGCGAGGAACGCGTGGTGGGCGTCGCCGTCGTGGCCGAGGGCAAGGGCGAGGTCACGCTCTACGCCGGCCAGCGCAAGCTCACGCTGAAATGGGCGGACCTGGTGGAATACGGCGGCAGCCGCGCCACACGCGGCGGCGTGCTGCCGCGCGGATTGCGGCGTGTGGAGCGGATCGAAACGACCGGCTGAGGCGGGGCGGCGATGGCCGCCGCGCCCCGTAGGAGCGCGCCGTGCGCGCGACATGTTTTAGGGCCGTGACCCGGAGCTGGCGCGCCAGCTTGGGGACTGGCGCGAAAAGCTGTCGCGCGCAGGACGCGCTCCTACAGCAACCTCCAGCGGTTCAAAGCCGCGTGACGCTCCATGAAACCATGCGCCCGTCCTTGTACGGCATCACACCGTGGAACGGGCGCGGGTCGCCGTCGAACACGAGCGGGAGGAAGTGGCGGTCGCCTTCCCACATCGGCAGGGCATCCAGCTTTTCCAGGGGCACCCATTCGAGAGCGCCCTCGTGGTTCGACGTGAGCGGCGTGCCCT
>Ga0065165_1000259_pt1 | contig 91800 bp, 64 predicted proteins | sample AraplaMF_Cvi_mMF_FD_63813 | JGI IMG/M metagenome (GOLD analysis project Ga0065165, IMG submission 63813) | Arabidopsis root microbial communities from the University of North Carolina, USA - plate scrape MF_Cvi_mMF (version 2) (version 3) | ecosystem: Host-associated > Plants > Roots >... | reverse complement strand
GATTCAAATAGTATTTGTCATAAAATTTCTTCAAAAGTCACTAGGGATGCGGGCGTGCCGAGCGTCTTGTTAGTAGGGAACTGAGCTAACAGGTCATTACAAACACATTATGAATAATAACAACATTTCGCCGGAGCTTTTGAAACGCTATCTCGAAGGACAATGCACACCGGAGGAAGCGTTTCAGGTCGACGAATGGTACGCGTCGTTATCGGAAGAAACCGGTGCGGAAGCGGCATTCGACCAGCCACGGCATTTGAGCAAAGTGCAGGACGAAATCGGCAGACAGTCGCCGGGAGAAACGCAGGTGCTGCCATTGGGTACTCGCCGCCTTCGGGTGTTCATGAATTACGCCGCCGCGATCGTGTTGCTGATCGGAGGTATGGTCACTTGGTATTTTCTGTCGCAAAATAAATCCCTGCTCAAGTCTGGTACCGATACCATCGCCATTCTGAACAAAACCCGGCAAATCCGCAAGCACGTTTTTCCCGACGGCAGCGAGGCATGGCTGAACCCCGGTACCCGCATTACCTACGCCAAGGACGATTTCAAGGCCGATTCCCGCGAGGTTTCCCTCGAAGGAGAGGCGTTTTTTGAAGTAACCCACGACCCGTCGCGGCCATTCTACGTGCACGGCGAGTCGGTGAAAGTGAAAGTGCTGGGTACGAGTTTCAATGTGCGGGCTAATAAGGGTGAGGCGGAATATGAAGTATCGGTGGTAACGGGTAAGGTTTCCGTAACGGCTGATAAAGGCAGGGAGGTAATGCTTTTGCCGCACCAGCAGGCGGTTTTTAAAGTGGCGTCCGGCGAGCTGGTGAGCGAAGCTGTACCCGATGTGGCCGAGAAAGCGCCTTTGTGGCAGCCTGTTTCACTTACCTTCACCGACGCGAAGCTGGGTGAAGTTGTACAAAGGCTTGAAGATAAATTCGATGTGAAAATCCGTTTGGAAAACCCGAATCTTGAACACTGCCGTGTCAAAGCGACTTTCGACCAGAGTCGGCTTTCAGAAATACTGGAAATGACCATGCAGATCGTGGATGCGAACTACGTAATGCAAAATGATGAGATCGTGATCCGCGGGGAAGGATGCGCCGCTTCGGAATAGCAGATAATTCAATCAATACCCATCAAAACAGACACCTAACAGCCGCCCTATGACGAAATTCAACCAACCGAAATAATACCCGCTTCAAAAGAAAATCAGGAGTGTTGGAGCCACCCCTGATCCTGAACGAAGACCTTGATAGAACATCACTGGCCGGTGATGCAAGGCTTCCTATTGTTCATATTAACCATTTCAAACTTATGTATTTTTTCCTTAAAAGCAAGACGGCATACCATATTATGCGGTTATCCATTTTACAGCTTTTCCTGATCGGAATGATTGCGGCGGGCGGTTATGCGAGGGACATCAATGCGCAGGACCTGCTGGCCAAAAACGTGAGCATCCAGGCGGATAATATTTCTCTGGGCAGCGCCCTGGACCGTTTGGAGAACCTGGCCGGCGTGCGTTTCGCTTACAGCCGCAGCATTATCCCCGTGCGCACCAGGGTAAGCCTGAGCGCCAGCAATGAGAAACTTTCGGCCGTGCTCGACCGGCTTCTCCTCCCTTTGCAGATCGAATACCAGCCTGGTGATGGGCAGATTATCCTCAAACGCAGCCGCAAGGTGTCGTTTTTGCAGGAACCGCTCGTGCCCGGAGCCGCGCAGACCGTCGGTGCTGCGAGCGCCGCCGACATCCGGCTCACCGGTACCGTCATCGACGATAAGGGCGACAAACTCCCCGGCGTGAGCGTGGTTTTAAGAGGAACGCAGCGGGGTACGGTTACCGACGAGCAAGGGGCTTATACACTTGATATTCCGGATGATAAGTCTGCTGCCGGCCCGCCCGTGCTGATATTTTCGTTCGTAGGCTATTTGTCTAAAGAAGTGGCGGTGGGTGCTCAGACGGTCGTAGATGTGACGCTGGCAGTGGATTCAAAGTCGCTGGAAGAGGTGGTAGTGGTCGGATATGGAACACAGTCTAAAAAGAATATTACCGGCTCGGTGGCGACGGTACAGGGTTCTGAAATCACCCGCAGCCCGCAAGCGAACATTTCCAACTCATTTGCAGGGCGTTTGCCGGGCCTGATCGCCAACAACCGCTCCGGCGAGCCGGGTTCGGATGGTTCGAATATACTGATCCGCGGCCGGGCTACGACCGGTAACAGCAGTCCGCTGATCGTGATCGACGGTATCGCCAATGCAATCGGAGGGCTGGATCGCCTGAACCCGAATGATATTGAAAGCATTTCCGTGCTGAAAGACGCTTCCGCGGCCATTTATGGTGCGCAGGCCGCGAACGGGGTTATTTTGATTACGACGAAAAAAGGCCTCGCGGGAAAGCCGCGCTTCGATTATTCCTTCAATCAGGGCTTCGTGCAGCCCACGCGCCTGCCCAGGTTTGTGGACGCGCCTACGTACGCGGGAATCCTCAATACGATCGATTATTACCGTAACCCATCAGGAGGGATGAACCAGCGGTACAGCGATGCCGAGATCCAGAAGTTCCGCGACGGCTCGGACCCGATCAATTACCCGAATACCAACTGGGTGAAGGAGCTCATGAAGCCGGTTGCGCGCCAGAACCAGCATAACCTCTCCGTTTCGGGCGGGACCGAGAAGATCAATTACTTCGTGTCGGCGGGGACGTTGTATCAGGATGGCCTCTACCGCGACGGCGTGAATAAATACCGCCAGTACAGCATCCGGTCGAATATCAATGTGAATGTGAATGATAAACTGAGCTTCGGGATCCAGCTTGCGACGCGGCGTGAGAACCGCAGCTATATCGCGGGTTTCGGTGCGAGTAACGTGTTTGAGTTTTTGTACAGAACTTATCCCACCTTGCCTGCCCGGTACCCCGACGGCAAACTCGGGGCAGGGGTAGAGCAAGGCAAGAACCCGATTGCAATGGCTACATTGGCAGGTACAAACAACAGTCCTACCACGGTTTCGAATGGTATTTTGAGAGCCAGCTACCAACTGCCCATCAATGGCTTGTCGGTCGACGGCTTCTTCTCAGCCGACCAGAGTTTTGCATTTACCAAAGAAATGAAAACCAACTGGATCGTTTATCAATACAACAAAACTACCCAGCAATACAGCACCGTACTGGGCGGGCCAGCCAAGGCGCAGATGTACGAGAGCCAGACCAACAGGGCTTTGCTGACAGGTAATATCAAACTGAATTATGTGAAGAATTTCGGCGACCACGCATGGTCCTCGTTCATTGCTTACGAGCAGAGCCGGGAAACGCAGGAGTTTTTCAGCGCATCGCGCAACAACTTTATCACCACGCAGCTGCCCGACCTGAGCCAGGGCGGTGCGCAGCCGGTCGATTTCGGCAACAGCGGCAGCAGCTACCGTACCTCGCGCCGGAATGTGTTCGGGCGGGTAAACTACAACTATATGGGGCGCTACCTGGCTGAAATTCAGCTGCGTTACGACGGGTCGTCGGTGTTTCCGAAGGGCAATCGCTATGGATTCTTTCCGGGTGTTTCGCTGGGCTGGCGGGTGTCGCAGGAGCCGTGGTTCCAGACTGGTAATGCGATCAACGATCTCAAAATCAGGGCTTCGTATGGTGAGCTGGGCAACGACCGCGTGAACCCCAACCAGTTCCGCGACAATTTCCAGGTGCGCAATGGTGCATTTTCCACCGGCAGCAATGCCAGCAATGTGCCGCTGATTCAGTACTCGTTGCTCGCCAACCCGAACATCACCTGGGAGGTGGCCAAGAAATACAATGTGGGCCTCAATTCGACGCTCTTTAAGAAGCTGACTTTCGATCTCGACCTGTTTTTCGAGAACCGTACCAATATCCTCGCCAGCCGCAACGTGAGCATCCCTGCGCTGACGGGTATCAGCAGCTCGCAAATTCCGAAAGAGAACATTGCAGAGGTGCATAACCGCGGTTTGGAAACGCAGATCCAGTATGCGGGCAGTCACAACAATTTTACCTACAACATCGGTGGTAACTTCGCATTTGCCAAAAGTGAGGTGGTTTTCATCGACGAAGCCCCCAACACGCTCGATTACCAGCGCGCTACCGGCATGCCGCTTGGTTCGGACCTCGGTAATCCCAATGCCGACCTGATGTACCGCGCCATCGGTGTGTTCAAAACGCAGCAGGAACTGGATGCTTACCCGCACGTTTCGGGCGCGGGCATGGGCGATCTCCAATACGAGGATTACAATGGCGATGGCAAGATCGACGCTGCCGACCGCATTCGCTCGCAGTATAGCAATGTGCCGCAGATTACCTATGGCGTGAACCTGGGCGGCGGCTGGAAAAACCTCACGCTGAATGTCCTGTTGCAGGGCCAGGCGCGTGTGGCGCAATATGTGGTGGTGGAAGCGGGCGAGTTCAGCAGTGTGATGCAGTCGCGCGCAGAGGACGCGTGGAGCCCTTCCAACCCGAACGGCAATTCGCCGCGCATCGATTCGCGCACGGGTACGGGCGTGAACGGCAGCTACAAAAACACGTTTTGGTTCCAGAATACCGCTTTCCTGCGTCTGAAAAACGTAGAGCTGGCTTACAATGTGCCGCAGAAAGTCATTTCAAGAATCGGGCTGGGCGGTTTGCGGATTTATACCAACGGGTTCAACCTGCTCACATTCACCAAGGTGAAAGATTTCGATCCGGAAGGGGACAATGGCAATGCATTCTTCTATCCGCAGCAGAAAATCTACAATGTGGGCCTGAACGTGACATTCTAAACTGACAAAGACATGAGATTGAATAAACTGATACTAAGCTTGCTCACCGGCGTGACGGCCTGCCTTACCGCCTGCGACGACGCATTCCTGGATACCAAACCGACCGACATTATCTCCGACCAGGCCATTTGGGCCGACTCCGCATTGGCGGATGCGTATGTAGTAGGCCGTTATGTTGGCGTGCAGCTATCGACCGAGGGCGATAAGCCCGGTTTCGGACGCGGTTTCGAGGACGCATGGATGAGCTCCGTGACCGACGAGTCGATCTGTAATTTTGATAATGACACCTATTTCGTGCAGCAGGGCAATGCCGCTCCCGACCGCACCGGCTGGATTTCCAACACCTGGACGCGCAGCTACCGCAGCATCCGTGAGTGTAACTACGGCCTCGCTAACCTCGATAAAGTGCCCATGAGCGAGTCGGGTAAGAAGCGCCTGAAAGCAGAGCTACGCTTTATCCGTGCCTATCGTTACCACGACCTGATCCGCAACTTTGGCGGCATTCCCGTGATCGGCGACAAAGTGTATACCCTGGAAGACCGCGATTATACCGAACTCTATCAGCGTAAAAGTATTGAGGAGAGCCTTACTTATGCCGTTAGTGAGCTGGATGCCGCTGCCGCAGGTCTGGCCGGCGCGGGTGTTCCCCCCGGCCGTGGCTCAGAGAATGCGGCATTGGCATTGAAAGCGCGTTTGTTGCTCTATGCGGCAAGCCCGTTGTACAACAACAACCAGAACGACGCCGCGAAATGGCAGAAGGCTGCCGACGCCGCCAAAGTGGTGATCGACAAGGGGGCATTCTCGCTGCATAATGACTACCGAAAGCTGTTTATTACCAACAATACTTCGGAGGATATTTTCGTCCGCCTCTATTCGCCTACCAACGAGCATACCAACCTCGAACTCGTGAATGGCCCGAACGGCTATGGCGGCTGGGCTGGTAACACACCTTTGCAGAACCTCGTGGATGATTACGAGATGATGGACGGTACAAAAATCACCGATCCGAAATCGGGTTACAATCCGAAAGAACCTTACAAAAACCGCGACCCGCGCCTGACGATGACCGTGTTGTACAATGGTGCAGCTTACCGCGAACGCAATGTGGAGACGTTCGTGCCGGGTGGCCAGGATAGCAAGGACGGTAATGAAAACTGGAACACCACCAAGACGGGTTACTATGTTTACAAGTTTATCAATGACCAGAGCCCGATACGCAATGCCAATCAGACGGCCACTCAGCCCTGGAAATACATCCGCTATGGCGAAGTCCTGCTGAACTACGCCGAGGCCCGGAACGAAGCAAGCGGCCCCGACGCGACCGTTTACAGTGCCCTGAACCAGATCCGTAAACGTGTCGGAATGCCCGATTTGCCGGCCGGTCTCACGCAGGCAGCCATGCGTGAGCGTATCCGCAACGAGCGCCGCGTGGAGCTGGCATTCGAGGAGCACCGGTTCTTCGACGTACGCCGCTGGAAAATCGCCAATGTCACCGAAAACGTGCCTGCTTACGGCGTACGGCCGGAGAAGAAGCCCGACGGTTCCATTGAGTACGTGAAGATCATCGCATTGGAAGGGCGTAAGTTCCAGGACAAAAACTACTGGCAGCCGATCCCGCAAAGCGAGATCCAGGCGTCGGGCGGGGCTTTGAAGCAGAATGCCGGGTACTAACCTCCGTTTTTGAAAAATATAAACCTGAAAATCATTCAGTATGGAAAAACTATTTTCAATGCTGAACGGGATGGCCTTGTGCCGCCCGTTCAGCAAAGGTGTGACGGTTCGCCGGGCGACGGCTCGCCGGGCGACGGCTCGCCGCGCGACGGTGTTCCTGGGCGCGCTGATGCTCATGCAGGCGAATGCCTTTGCGCAAAGCTTTGAGGCCGAAAGCGGCGTGCGGTCCAATGGCGCCGATATTCAGAGCTGCGGAAGCTGCTCGGGTGGGAGCCAGGTGGGCAACCTCGGCAACGGGGCCGTGGTGATCCCGGTGAATGTGGCCGCGGCAGGTACCTACAACATCATGGTGACATACAGCACCGGCGACCCGCGCACGATTAATGTCACGCCGAACGGCGGCACGGCTATTGCCGTTTCCTGCCCGGCTTCGGGCGGGTGGTCAACCCCGGCCTCCATTTCCGTGAGCATTGTATTGAATGCGGGGAGCAACAGCATCCGCCTCGACAATCCGAACGGTTACGGCCCGAATATCGACAAGATTACATTCTCGCCGATCAACACACCTAATATCCGGAGCATCGCATTCGGTACCAACAACCGGATCGACTATGACCTCGCTAACGGGCATTATTCGGTGTATTTCAATAATGTGAAAGTAATTGGCGAAGCTACTTCCAGCGCTAATTCGGATCAGGTGCATGAAAGTACCGGGTTTACCAGCCGTACCTATTCGTCGTCGCCCGTTACCGACGGATTCGGCAGTGGTACCAAGCACGTGATCACGATGACCAAAAGCGGGGCGATCGGCATGCAGCAGGTGTTTTACACTTATCCCGGCAAGGAGCATTTCCTGACCGAGCTGGTACTGACCGGCAATGGCTCCAATTCTTACAAAATGACACCGCTCGTTTCTAATTACGTCGATATTCAGTCCAATACCGACCGCCGTGCATTGTTTGTGCCATTCGATAACGATGCCTGGGTGCGCTATGACGCGAAGGAAGTGCGGTATGCCAATTTTTTCAGCTCGGAAGCGGGTGCTATTTATGATAATGCCAACCGGAAGGGACTGGTAATAGGCTCGGTGGAGCATTCGGTTTGGAAAACGGGGGTGAACCTCGTGGGCGAGGGCAGGAGCACGACCAACTATGTGGCGGTGGTGGCCGGCTGGACGCAGGAAAGCGTCACCCGCGACAAACGGGGCCACGGCTGGGTGTCGGTAGGGCAAACCGCCTGCCGTTCGCCGCGCATTCTGGTCAGCTACGGCGCCGACTGGCGTGCCAATTTCGACACTTACGGGCAAGCGAATGCATTGGCCGAGCCGCGCTACATTTTCGACTGGACCGGCGGTACGCCATTCGGCTGGAACAGCTGGGGAGCTATCCAGTCGTCGATTAATTTACCGAAAGCCAAATCCGTGGTGGATTTCTTCTCGACCGGCGTGCCCGATTTCCGTAACAGCGATAATACACTCTACATCGACCTCGATTCGTATTGGGATAATATGTCAGGTGGCGGCCTGAACGGCAACTTTTCGGAACTGACAGAATTTGCCAATTACTGCAAAAGCAAGGGTTTTAAGCCGGGCATTTACTGGGCTCCGTTTGTAGACTGGGGCAAGTATGCACGGCAAATGGAAGGCAGCACCCACAACTACCAGGACGCCTGGACGAAGGTGAATGGTAGCCCCGTTGAACTGGACGGTGCCTACGCATTAGACCCGACGCATCCGGGTACCAAGGCACGCCTGCAAATGGTGATCGGCAAATTCATTGCATGCGGTTTTGAAATGATTAAAATCGATTTTCTCGGTCACGCGTCGCTCGAAGCCGACAGCTATTATGATAACACGATCCATACAGGGATGGAGGCGTACCGCAAAGGAATGGAGTACCTCACCGACCAGCTCGATGGTAAAATGCTCGTGTACGCGGCCATTTCGCCCAACCTGGCGACCGGGCGCTATGCGCATATGCGCAGGATCGCGTGCGATGCCTACAAGGACATTAACGAAACCGCCTACACATTGAACAGCACCACATACGGCTGGTGGCAGAAGCACATTTATAATTACCTCGATGCCGATCACCTGGTGTTCGGGACGCAGACCGACGGAGAAAACCGCGCCCGCTTTGCATCCGGCATTGTGACTGGCACTCTTATTACCGGAGATGATTTTTCGACTAGCGGCGCATGGACGACCAAGGCACAGACGCTTCTTCAAAACGACGATTTGCTTAGTCTGGCGGCCAGCGGTACGGTGTTCATGCCTTTGGAAGGCAATACCGGCAACCAGGCCAATGAGGTGTTTGTCAAAAATGCGGGGAATAAATCCTACCTCGCCATTTTCAACTACGGCGGCTCGGCCAAGACATTCAATATCGATTTGCAAAGGGCAGGTATGAGCGGGGCCGATAATTACTCGACCCGAGAGCTGTTCAGTGGCGTCCAGAACGCCCGCCAAACGGCAACACAGGTGCAAGGCACTTTTTCAATTACAATACCAGCCGCAGATGCCGCCATGGTGGAATTCAGCAATACTACCTTGCCCGTGACGCTCATCGGGTTCACGGCCGAAAAATCGAATACCGGCACATTGCTGCAATGGAAAACCTCCGACGAGACCAACAACAAGGAGTTTGTGATCGAGCGCAGTACCGACGGCAAGGCGTTCAAGGCGATCGGTAAGGTGGCTGGCGCAGGTGATTCTTCCAAAGAGCAATCCTATGCCTACCACGACCTCGCGCCGGTGACGGGTGCCATTAATTATTACCGCCTGAAACAGGTCGATTTCGATGGCCGCAGCGAACGGTCGGCGATCAGGGTGGTGAATTACCGGGATGCGGACGATGCCAAATCACGTATTAACATTTATCCCAACCCGGGTGCGGATGAATTGAATATCAAACTCGGCGAATCGCTGGAAGGAAAAGTGATGGTGCGGCTCGTGGATATGAACGGCAAATGCATGCTTTCCAGAAGCTACACGAATCCGGCGGAAGTGATTTCGGTGCCGGGTATCCGGCCGCTGCGGGCGGGAATATATGTGGTGGAAGTGGAGTCGGCCGACGGCGTGGTGCAAAACACCCGATTCAACAAAAATTAATTGGCAGTAGGTTAAAATGGTAATATCAAAGAGGTCTGTAAGCAATCTTACAGACCTCTTTAGTTTTATTTCCGAAGGAAGAACCGGCTGGTTGCCTCCGTACCGTCCCTGCGGGTCACTTTTAGCAGATAGGTGCCGCCGGGTACGTTTTGGATGTCCAGCTGGCCGTCGGCAGCCACGCTCACACCCCGGTGAATGCGCCCCGAAAGGTCCGTCAGCGTGACGCGGGTAATGCCGGTGGGATTGCTCACGTACACCGGCCCGCTGGCGGGGTTGGGAAACACCCATTGCCCTGTACCCAGCCATTCGACAAGCCTCATGCGGCTATACGCCTGCGCCCCATCCGCGTCGATCATATGGAGGCGGTAGAAGTTCCTGGCGCCCGATGGCCGTGCGTCTGTAAAGTGGTATTCTTTCCGGACAATGCTTTCGCCCATGGCCTTTATGGTTCCTATCGCCGTCCACGCCCTGCCGTCTATACTACGCTCGATTTCAAAGCGGTCGCTGTTGATCTCTTCGGTGGTGGCCCATGTGAGCAGGGCCGTCGGGCCCTCGGGCTTCGCATCGAACGAGGCCAGCGTAACCGGTAGCGGGGTAACGCGGGAGGCAAATGTGTAGGCCGTATAGGTGTCGGGGGCCAATCCGCTGACGGTCGTGATGGAGCCTGCCGTGAAACTGCTGACCCCGCCGAGTACCGAAGTAGCGTCCACTTTGGAGGTTACCGGCACCCATTGCGAGCCGTTCCAGCCTGCGATGGTCAGCTTGTCGAGCTGTGCGGTTGTGAGACCGGAGATGTTGCTGCCTGCATCCCAGGTGAGGGTAATGGGTGTGGGATTCGTACCGTTGATATCCCAGTATTCGATCGTGCTGACGGCCTGCAAGGTAGCCTCGAATGTGGCTGATGGAAAAGGCCCGCCGGAGGGAAGTGCCGTGTAATTGCCGCCGCCGAGATTGCTGGTGATGGCCGAAGTGGGGTCCGAATGATAGTAGGCGCCGTTGGTGGCATCGCCGGCTGCCGCAAACGGGCCGTAGAAGCCATTGTCACCCACGGGGAATACAAACTGCGAAGTACCATACTTGCGCACGTATCCATCCACATGCGCGGCATCGGATGCGCCGGTATGCGAAGCGGTTGCCGCAAAATTAAGGACACCATTCGGATCAGTCCGCACCGTGCCGATAATGCCTGGTAATGCGCCGCTGCCGCCGTTTACAAAGTCGTGTGTGCCGAAGAAGGTCATCTGGGCCCCTCCGAAAACATAGGTATTGCCCGAACTGCCCTGCTGGGCCTGCACCGTCCCCGACAGGGCGAGCAAGGCAAGGAATGCACCGCGATGCATCCATGATCCTGAGTAAATTGCTCTTTTCATGATAGGAGGCGGGTTATTTGCCAATAGCCTTGCTGGAAGTATTGTCGCCCGAAGCGTTTTTGAGCAGGCTGCGCAGGGACGCTACTTCTTCCCGCGAAAGGGTTTTGCCTGAAAGTTCAGCGGCGAGCGAAGCGTTTTTCGATTTCAGCTCTGCCACTTGTGCCTGCAACTGCTCGATGAGCGCCTGCTGCTCCTGAACCGCCTTCACGATGAGGGGAGTTACTTTGCCATAATCCACGAGCCACGGCTCTGTTTTAGGGTCTTTGCCGCCCACGGTTACCGCATTAGGGAAGATTTTATAGAGATCCTGTGCGAGGAAACCGGTAAGGCGGTTTTTCTTCTCGTCGATTTTGTAGTTGTAATCGGCTACGCGGATCTTCATCAGGTCGGCCAGGCCGTATCTGGTTTTACCGATATTTTCTTTGAGGCGGATGTCCGATGTGGTATTGTATTGTACGGAGTTCACGTTGTTGGCCGGGCTGCTGATGGAGCCGATGGTATTACCTGAGCGGTTGAAGATCTGCCAGTTCAATGCGTCGCCGCCGCCGATCACTTTGGTGAGGTACAGGTTTGCGCCCACCGATGAGCGCTGTACGGCCAGCGTACCAGCGGGATTGAGCTCCACGCCGTCTTCATTGGAAGTGCCAAGAATCATTGAACCCGTGAGTGCGCCCGCGGGTGTGACACGCGTAATACCCGCCACCTGCAAGCGTGAGTTGGGGGCGGTAACGCCTGTTCCGATCCCTACGAGACCGGCCTGGGTAACCGCCATGCGTACACCGCTATGATCCTGAATTGTAAATGCGAGATCTCCCAATGCCGCATCGCTGCGCATGGCGATCCGCATCGGATAGGTATCGCTCGTGGAGTTGCTGAAATCGATATAGCCGTTGGTGACGCCCGCATTGGCACTGGGATCGCGGAACAGCTTGATACCGCCGTCAGGGGTAATGCGGGTATGTTTGAGGCCGTCGTTGTTGCGAGCTTCCACATAGCCTGTGCGGTAAATCCAGGCGACCTTGTTGCCGCCGGCGTCGTTGGTTGTATTTCTCAGGTACCATGCGGTGCGATTGGGTGCCACATAACTGACCCAGCTGCCGCCGTTACAAACGTATTGCTGGCCAAAAGTCGGACTGGTTTCCAGGGTGTCCGTATACAGCTGGCCGTCGGTACAGCTTCCGGTTGGCGCGCCTCCGCCGAAGGTGTAGGTATAGTTGGTTTCACCGGCCGTCGCCACCCATTTGGTGCCGTCGTTGTAGTAAAAGCCGGGAACTACGTCGTTGGCCGTAGCGGTGTTGTAAACCGTCATACCAGCCACGTGTGCATTCAGGGGAGCGGGATTTGTAGTTTGTGTAAGTGGAAGACGGGGCAATAGTAGTCCTTTGCTCGTACTTTCTACTTCCAGCATGGAATTGACATTGATGGTGGTCGGATTATCGCCGATCTTTACCTGTGCAAACAATGGCGAAGCCAACAGGCTCAGCCCGAATACCGCCGTTGCGGCGCATAGTTTCTGGATTTGTAATAGTCTGATTTTCATAAGCTAAAAATATTTAGAAGGTAAAGTTGATAAAGGCGGCCTCCGCCGGGGACTGCGGTGGAGGGGTAGTCGAAATATTTCTTAACCGAAAGGTCAGGACTTGCGGATCGATTTGTTGTACCCGATGGAGATGGTGCGAATAGAAAAATTTCTACAAAAAGAATGCGATGATTTTTTGTCGCTGTGGATGTATTGTGGATATTGTTGGGGCCGGTAGAATCTCCGTGCTGACGTAGTACTTCTAAGTAGAAAAGTAGTAATTGTCAGTGAAACATATATTTTAGAAATTTGAGGGGTAAATAGCCCTACCTACAATAGCGTTGAACTATGAGGATCCTCCTGATCGCGTTGATTTCTCTCATAATGCATGGTTTTTCTGCCTCGGCGCAGCAGGAGCGGTTTATTGTTTCCCAGTACAATACTGATAACGGCCTTCCCCAGAACAGCGTCAAGGACATCGCATTCGATGAATGGGGTTACTGCTGGCTTGCCACGGAAATGGGTATGGTGCGTTACGACGGGCAGCGTTTTGTGACTTATGGCACTTCGGAGTTGCCCGGGTCGAAGTCGGCCCGGGTGGAGGGGCTCACAAGCGATGCGCGCGGTACGCTGTATGCGCGATTGTACGGGGGGCAAATTGTCAAAATAGTCGTTTCTGCCAATCAAATGGCGCCTGCGCCCGTTTTGCTTCCGGCGTGGTCGGTGCACGTAGGGCGGCAGGGGATAGCGATAGCGGACAAGGAGATGTGCCGTAAGCTGGCCCACTTTTATCGCCATCTCGGGCCCAAATTGTTCCTCTTTTCATCCAGTATTTCGAACGATGAGGTGTATCTCCGGAATGAGGAAAGCCTCCTCTATTTGTCGGCCGATCTGAAAGCACCGAAGAAGATCAGGGATTATACCGGCCGGAAACCGCAGTATGCCTTGTTTGCCGGGCAGTTTCTGGCAAGCATTTTAGCCGGGAACCGGGTAGAAGCGTGGAAAGACGGTCGCCTGATACCACAATATACTTCAATTTACGGGCCGCTGGCTTCGGATGTCCGGTTTTTGGCCGGCGATTTTGTCACCTTTCCTTGTCCCGACGGATTTTACGCTTACGCGGGTGAAACCCTTTATAAAGTCATTCTCCGGAATGGCCGTCTCGATTCCGAAATTGAGCTGGATGGCATTCATGTCCCGTTTTTGAGCTGCATCCGTTTCGTGCCGGAGCAAGAAGCATATTACCTGGGTTCGATGACCGACGGGCTGTTTGTCGTTCAGAAAAAGCAATTTGCAGCTCCTCCGGTTTCATCTGCTACCCTCGAGCAGAGCCTTTATGCCCAGGCCGGGGTAGGTGATTCCCAGCTCATTGTGAAGAATATGCTGATTTCGATCGATGGGCAACCCCGTGCGTTACCTTTCGATCCCGGGATTGCTTCCTGGTTTTTTGCGCCGGGTAACGGGCAATTGTATTATGAGCAGGATTATAAACTTCGCAAGCTGGACATTGCCAGCGGCCATAGCCAGGTCGTGGCTTCGGAATACTCGGTGATCCACATGAGCAAAGGCACCGGGGGACAGTATTTTTTTGCGACAGCCAGCGGATTTGGCAAACTAGCGAACGATAAGGCTATGGGATACAAGGAATTCCCTCAAAAAGCCAATATCCTGTTTGCCAGGCAGATCCGTCCGTCTTATTTCCTGGTTTGTACAGAAAAAGGGCTGAAATGGTATGACTATGAGCGCAGCCGGATCGATAAGTCGGTTCTGGAATCCATGCCGATACGGACGGTGTATGCCGAAACTGCTGATAAAATATGGATATCCACTTACGGGAAGGGATTTTATCTTTTACAAAACAAAAAGCTCTATCATATGCCCACCGGTCCGCGGCAGGCGCTCACGACCGTTCATTCATTTATCGAAGATGGCCATGGGTTTTTCTGGCTGCCGAGCAACAATGGGCTCTTTAAAGTAAGGAAGAGCGAGTTGCAGGCATTCGCCGAAAAGCGGCTGGATAAGGTCAATTTTTTTCGCTTCGACCGCACCGACGGCCTTCCTACGAATGAGTTCAATGGCGGCTGCGACCCGTCTTACCTTTGGTTAAAGGATAGCCTCCTGTCGCTCCCTTCCATGAAAGGGCTTGTGTGGTTTTATCCCCATAAAATCAAACCTTATTACCCTAATGAAGGCATTTTTGCCGACAGCCTGACGGTCAAAGGCCGGTCGATCCCCTTCAATACCCGTGGAATTACGCTTTCACCCGACTTTAAACGGCTTTCCATCCATGTGTCCTCCCCGTACTTCGGCAATCCCGAGAACCTCGACCTCGAATACCAGGTAGCCGGGTTGGACGCCGATTGGCATAAAGTGGAGAAGAATGGCGAGGTAACAATCGCAAGCCTTCCGCCGGGCGACTACAAGCTGTTGGTCAGGCGAAACAGCGGCGATATCAACGACAGCCGGGCACAGTTTGTTTTGCCCGTCGAGGTGCAGCCGTGGTTTTATAATACCTGGTGGTTTTATGTGTTCTGTATTTGCATATCTGTCGGGATTGGCTACCTGCTGTTCAAGCGGCGGCTCACCAAGTTGCAAAAGGAAGCCCAGGAACTCGAAAATGTCATTTCCGCACGTACACGCGAGCTGAAAAGCGCGGTGGACGACCTCGCCAAATCGGAAATGGCCTTATTGGAAAGCAACCGGTTCAAGGATCATGTGATTACAATGGTGCTCCACGATATGCGGTCGCCGCTCCGGTTTATTTCACTCATTAGCGGCAACCTTTTGAAAAACCACAAGCAGCTTACGCCATCGGACCTCGACGCTTACCTGGGCGACCTGCATATGGGCACGCAAAACCTGCTGGGCTTTACCGAGCAGTTTTTCATGTGGATCAGCACGCAGCAGCAGGGGTTCAAGATCAGCAAAAACCTGTTCCCACTGAATGCGTTATTCGAGGAGATCGCTTCGCTTTACAAGGAGCTATTCAAAGTGAATCATAACCGGCTCACTATCGTGCGCACCGATCTGGAATGCATTTCGGACTATCAGATTCTTTCGGTGATCATCCGTAACCTGATCGATAATGCGAACAAAAACACGACCGACGGGGAGATTACCCTTTCGTGCCGGCATGAAAACGGGCAATTGCTGATTTCGATCAGCGACACGGGCCAGGGACTGAACGACGAGCAGATTGCCCTGTTTATGAGCCGCGACCGGCAGACCGGCAACCGCGGTACGGGCAGTCTGTTGATCCACACCATGCTCGATTACATTCACGGCAGCATCTCGATTGCCAGCCAACCCGGGAAGGGTAGTACTTTTACGATTCGCCTTCAAAATCTGAACCAATTTGATACATCTGGGCAAGATGGTTCAGTTCCAGGAGGTTCTTGATTTCCAGCTTGTCGAAAACGCGGCAACGGAAACTGCTGGCCGTGGAGGCGCTGATGGACAGCGCATTGGCCACTTCCAGGGCACCGTACCCTTTGAGCAGGAGCAGCGCTACTTCAAACTCCCGTTTCGAGAGCTTGTCGAAGGGCGTGTTGGCCACATTGCCGATCAATGCATTGGAGAAAATCTCGCTCTGGGATCTGGAAATGTACCGGCGGCCCTGGCTTACGACCTGGATCGCCTCGGCAAGGACCTGATCGGGCTCGGTTTTGTTTACGTACCCGAGCGCGCCCTCACGAAAGAAGCGGGCGGCAAAAACCTTGTCGGGTTTCATGGTGACGACCAGGATTTTAAGCTTTGGCCGGATGCGTAAAATATCGGGGATCAGCGCGAACTCGTTGGTCTCGGGCATGTTCAGGTCGGTAATGAGCATATCGAACTCCCGGCCGGTGATCTTCTCGATCACTTCCCGGCCTGTTTCGGCAAATTCTACGGTCACACTGAATCCCAGGACTTCTTTGACGACCATCTGAAGTCCTTTCCGGACAAGCTGGTGATCGTCGGCTATGATAATGGAGAGCGGCATATAGGCAACGGGTCCTTTCAGGATTACGGTTTGATCGTAATGACTGAAATTAATGCATTTCAACCTGAAATACAAAACAGCGGCTGGACATTAATTTGATAAAACCGAAGCTAATTCGATGATATTGATGACGTTTTTCTTCAACATGACGGTCCGCTTGATGGTACTTACCGTACTGTGCCTTACGTTGAGCGCCGAGGCTATTTCGGAGGTTTTCATCCCGCTCACCAACAGCCCCGCCACCTGCTGTTCGCGGGGCGAGAGCTTGTTGGGTTTTCGTTGCAGGTTATATTTGAGGAAGTTACGTATCTGCGACTGGTTGCCGGGATCGAACAGGAATTCATAACCGAATTTCTGCAATGTGCTTTCACAGATGTACCGCCGTGAGGCGAGCGCCTCGCGAAGGCACTTTTCCGTTTCCAGGTCGGGACAGCCCTTGGAAATGCACGCGCTGGCTCCCGAAAGTACGAGCGACAGTGCTTTTTTGTAAAGATTGTCGTTGTACATGATCACCCACGGAATGGTGTTGTGTTTCTGTATAATCTTCGCATCCAGCCCCGTCTTTTCATTCACCCCCACCACTACCAGATCGATTTTGTGGTTTGCAAGATGTTTCGAAATGCCGGCAACCGTGCCGGTTTCTAAAAATGTAAACTCGTATTCGAGATTTTTGAAAAACTCTTTAAGACCTCTCAGGATGATCGGGTGGGAGTCGTATAAAATTACGTGGAGCATGGTAATGATGCGTGTCTGCGAAATGCGTGCCGGTTACCCGGCGCTTGGTATACGTTAGTCCAGATTCTGAATGGCTTGCGCCAGGTTAGTGACCGAAAGCTTGCGGAATGCGCGGGCTTTCAAGGTACTCACGGTGCTATGCTGGATCTGAAGGCGGTCGGCGATCTCGCCGGTTTTCAGACCGTTTTTAAGTAATGACGCTACTTCCGATTCGCGGCTGGTGAGCTGGCGTACGCGCGGGCGGTACGCGCCGGCACCATTCCGGATGGCCCTGAACCGCCAGTACTCCGTGTTCACGTGCGCTTGCGTGGTAGCGCACACATAACGCCGCTGTTGCAGCACGGCCGAAATGCCTTCCTTCAATGCGATGTCGTTACATTTCTTCGACATGCATGCGCCGCCGCCGAGGGCCATCAGGTCCATCGCGATTTCGGCGCCTTCTTCGGTGTAGAGCACTGCGGTTTTGGGAAGTATCGGGGAGATGACCTCGTTGTTGAGGTTGTCGACGTCATTGACGCTCAGTACCACCAGATCGAAGCGCTGTGAGGTGACTAACTTGTAGAACTGGCGCTCGCGGGAAGCTTCGGTCACTTTCATGCGCAGTTCCATGGTATCCAGCATGAGCCGGATTCCTTTACGCGAAATAGGATGTAAATCGAATACTAGTACTTTCAGAGTGCTGTCTGGTTTCATTTTCACGGGGGCGGTCTGTTTCACAGTGCAAAGATTCACCAACCGTGCATGTTTTGCAGTGGCTCTCCGCCGACCCGTTTGTAGCTTTGCAGCCACACGGGCCGCCCTTCAATTACCCGGCCTGCGTACCCTCGTTCCGGAAGCGGTACAGGAACGGTGCCTTGTTGGCTGCGCCGGTGAATTTCTTTTCCAGCCGTTCGAGCACATTCAGGTCGAGGATCTTTTTCTGAAAGTTGTTGCGGGCAAAGGCGCGGTCGTAAATCGACTCGTAGAGCTCCTGCACTTCGCGCATGGTGAAAGTTTCGGGCAGAAGATTGAATGCAATGAGCTTCTGATCGAGGTTCAGTTGCAAGGTTTCCAGCGCACATTTGACCATTTCGTGATGGTCCATGATCATCGGAGGCAAATCCCGGACCGGGTACCAGTCAATGGATTCGTCGAGCTCGGTTTTCCGGGGAACTACCTTGTTAATATCCACCAAAGCATAATATCCGATCGAAACAAACCGCCGGGTGATCCAGTCGAATTCCTTGCGCTCAAACCGCTTGTCGCCCAGTTTGTCTCCATTGAGTTCGATCAGCCGTTCGAGGAAACGGATATTCGACCGCGGGGCATCGCCAAACACCCTGAACTGTTCCAGGTAAATATCCTTGATCCCCGTGCGGTCTTCGAGTATCCGGCGGGCGGCCTGGTCAATTCCCTCGTTCTGGTAAATAAAGCCGCTCGGCAAGGCCCAGAAATCGCCGCGGAAGTTCAATTTTGGTACCAAAACGCTAAGCTGCGAATCCTGATAGCCTAAAATGACACAGTCGATGGAAAGTTGCTGGATGTAGTTCTGCTCGCTCGGTGAATGTATGTCCCTCATATGTTAGTCGCTATGAAATAGTCGCTTTGAAATCGCTGCCCGGTTTTATTAGCCCGGCAATATCGCTGATACGGCTTTCCCGCCCAAAATTGCATGCGGAAACATTTTGGAAACCGTTTCACTCAATACGGTCAAAGGCGCTTGTAGGGCTATTTATTGCATTGTTGATATAATTAATAGAATAAAATTTATTGTCTTAAAGATAGACAATAGTGCTTTTTACTGTACATTTGATGGTCACTAATTCAAACGACCTAACCAGATGAAGAAAAAATTACAGGGAGTGCTGCTTTGCTGTGCATGGCTCCTCGTTGGTCACGTAATGGCGCAAGCACCCAAAATGCAGGTGCTGGTTTTCAGCAAGACCGCGGCGTTCAGGCACCAGTCGATCGAAGCCGGGAAAAAGGCATTGGGCAAAATGGCGACCGAGAAAGGCTTTGGCGTCAGCTTTACGGAAGATGCCGCACAGTTTAAGGAAAGTAACCTGAAAAAATACAATGCGGTGATCTTCCTGAACACCACCGGGGATATTCTCGATGCGGAGCAGCAAAGCGCATTCGAGCGGTATATTCAGGCAGGCGGCGGCTATGTGGGCATCCACGCGGCCACGGATACGGAATACGAATGGCCCTGGTACGGCGCGTTGGCCGGCGCGTGGTTTCTCGACCACCCGATGCCCAACAATGTGCAGAAAGGGAAGTTTATCGTAACCCAGAAAAACCACTGGGCTACGCAGGGAATGCCCGACGAGTTTGAGCGGAGCGATGAATTTTACAGTTTCAAAAATATCTCCCCGAAAATCAACGTCGTCCTGAAAATCGACGAGAAAAGCTATACCGGCGGTAAAAACCCGGATTTCCACCCGATGAGCTGGTACCAGGAGTTCGATGGCGGCCGGTCGTTTTACACGGCCATGGGGCATACCGACGAAACTTTCGAGGAGCCGCTTTTCCTGAACCACCTTTGGGCGGGCATTCGCTACACGACAGGCGGCGACACGCCCAAGCCGGTAGACTTTGCCAAGGCACGCCCCGAGGAAAACCGCTTTTCCAAGGTCATATTGGCCGAAAAGCTCGACGAACCGATGGAATTGAGCGTACTGGGCGACGGCCGCATCCTGTTCATTCAACGAAAAGGCGAAGTATTGCTTTATCATACCAAAACCAAAGAACTCAAAACCATTGCCAAGCTGCCCGTCAGCACGAAATACGTGAGCAAGGAAGGCAAGGAGTCGATGGGAGAGGATGGTTTGCTAGGGTTGAACAAAGACCCGAATTTTGCCCAAAATCATTGGATTTACCTCTACTACTCGGACCCTAACGAATCGAAGAACGTACTTGCGCGCTTTGAGCTGAAAGGAGACGAGCTGGATTTGGCTTCGCGAAAAATATTGCTCGATGTGCCTACGCAGCGCGAGGAATGCTGCCATACCGCCGGCTCCATTGCCTGGGACAGGGAAGGTAATCTGTACCTCTCTACCGGCGACAATACCAACCCGCACGGCTCCAACGGTTACAGCCCGAGCGACGAACGTGCAGGCCGTGAGGCTTGGGATGCACAAAAATCGTCGGCGAATACCAACGATTTGCGCGGCAAGATTATCCGTATCAAGCCGCAGCCGGATGGCACTTATACCATTCCGGAAGGCAACCTGTTCCCGAAAGGCACGGCGCAAACACGCCCGGAAATTTACACGATGGGCCACCGCAACCCGTTCCGCATTGCGGTCGACCAGCACACCGGCTATGTCTATTGGGGAGAGGTTGGCCCCGATGCTGCCAAGCCCGATGCCAACCGCGGCCCGGCAGGCCACGACGAGGTGGGGCAGGCCCGGAAGCCGGGAAATTTCGGCTGGCCGCATTTTGTAGGCGATAACAAGGCTTATACTAAATACGATTTCTCAGCGAACCAGTCGGGAGAGAAATGGGACGTGGCTGCACCGACCAACAATTCACCCAGCAATACCGGTTTGAAAGTGTTGCCGCCGGCGCAGAAAGCATTTATCTGGTATCCTTACGACGCGTCGCCCGAGTTCCCGCTCGTGGGTGCGGGTGGACGCAACGCGATGGCCGGCCCGGTGTTCTACTCGGACGATTTCAAGAATGCTCCACAAGCGTTCCCTGCCTATTACAATGGGAAACTGCTTGCTTATGAATGGATGCGTGGCTGGATTATGGCTGTTACGATGGATAAGGAAGGTAATTATGCATCGATGGAGCGCTTTATGCCGAGCTACAAGTTCTCCAACCCGATGGATATGGAATTTGCGCAAAACGGTGACTTGTACATGCTCGAATATGGCTCCGGGTGGTTCTCTGCCAACGACGACGCCCGCCTGATCCGCATTGAGTACAACGGCGGCAACCGCAAGCCGAAGATCGAAATGGCGGCTAACAAGCAAGGTGGCTCGGCACCGCTGGCATTGAAACTAACAGCGGCCGGCACCGACGATGCCGACGGGGACGCATTGGCCTATTCGTGGAAAATCACTTCCAAAAACGGTTTTGCCAAAACCATCAATACCCAGGATGCGCAGCTGACACTCGCCAAAACGGGCGTTTACAAAGCAACATTGACCGTGAACGACGGCAAAGGCGGTATTTCGACGCAATCAGTCGATGTGACGGTTGGTAATGAAGCGCCGGTGCTGAGCCTCGATATGCCGGGAGCCAATAAGTCGTTTTTCGTCCCGGGCAAGCCGTTCCAGTATGACGTGAAAGTGAAGGACAAGGAAGATGGTACATTAGGAAGTGGTATTGATGCGGACCGCGTCGCCATTAATATCGACTACCTGCCCGAAGGCTTCGACAAAGTTGCTATTGCACAAGGACACCGCTCGGCAGATGCAGCTGCGGCCTTCGCAACAGGCAAGAAGCTCATCGAGGCGAGCGATTGCAAGGCTTGCCACGCCGTGAGCAAGAAATCGATAGGACCGGCCTATACCGATGTGGCTCGTAAATACAAGGGCAACGGCTCGGCGGTAGAAATGCTTACCAAGAAGGTAATCAACGGCGGTGGCGGCGTTTGGGGCGAAACGGCCATGGCCGCGCACCCGCAGCTCTCGGCGGCCGACGCTTCGGAAATGGTTAAGTATATCCTGAATCTTTCGGCATATGCAGCAGCGAATGCCGCCTTACCCGTGAAAGGCAGTTACACAGCCGCATTGCCTAATGGTGACAAAGGCAAAGGCGTGTTCGTGGTGCGTGCTGCGTACGAGGACAAGGGAGCGAAAGGCCTTCCCGCGCTACGTTCCGAGCAGACGTTCGTATTGCGCAACTCGAACCTGGACGTGCATGGCTTCGATGTGTATGATAATGTCAACAAAATGTCCTACGGTGGCAATAATCTCGCCATTCCTTCGAAAACGGGGGCTTATATGGGCTTGAAGCAGGTCGATCTGAACGGTGTTTCAGCGTTCCGCGTGATGGCTATGGCACCTAAACCGCAGCTGAATGCGTCGGGTGGCAAGGTGGAGCTGCGACTCGACAGCCCGACCGGCAAGGTGATAGGGGAGTCGGCGTTCCTGGAACCTTCGGACAAGCTGGATTTCAAGCCGTCGACTTTGGATATTCCGGTGAAACTTCCGGCAGCGGACGGCAAGCCGCATGATGTGTATATGATTTTTGTAAACCCTGCGAAATCATCCGGTAGTCTGATGGTTGTTATGAGTGCACAGGCAGTGCTGGCATCGACGGCGCAATAGCGTTGTAACCTTGCACGGGTTTGTGTGTGGCGGTCCGGCTTTCCGGACCGCCTTTATTTTGAATGCTCCTTTATTCGGTTTTGAGTGACTTGACGGGGTCGGTCAGCGCGGCTTTCACGCTCTGAAAGCTGACGGTAAGCAATGCGATACTGGTGGCGATAAGCCCGGCGAGCAGGAATATCTGCCAGGAAAGCTCGGTGTGGTACGCAAAGTCGTTCAACCAGCGATCCATCACATACCAGGCGGGCGGCGTAGCCAGCACAATGGCGATTAACACCAGTTTGATAAACTCCTTCGATAAAAGCGTTACCACACTGGTGACATTGGCACCGAGTACTTTTCTGATCCCGATTTCTTTTGTGCGCTGCTCAGCGGTGAACGCAGCCAACCCGAGCAATCCGAGGCAGGATATAACAATGGCCATGATCCCGAAATAGCGGATGAGAACGCCCACGATCAGCTCGGAACGGTACATTTTCTCGAAAGATTCGTCCAGGAAATGATAAGTAAAAGGATAGTTCGGGTTGAATGCGTGTGCCACTTTCTCGATGTGCGCCAGTGCCCGCGAGGTCTCGCCTGCCTTGATGCGGATCATCATGTGCTCGGTATTGAGCCCTTTGTAATGGACGAGGATCAGCGGCTTGATCGCAGTGTGGAAAGAAGTGATGTGAAAGTCTTTCATGACCCCTACAATAGTACCCTTACCCATCCAGAACTTCACCTGTTTGCCTACGGGGTCCTGCATTTTCATCAGGCGGGCGGCGGCCTCGTTGATGATGTAGTTGGTGGTGTCGGCGGCGAATTCTTTGGAGAAATCGCGCCCGGCGGCCATGCCGATATTCATGGTTTTGGTAAAATCATAACCCACAAATGTTGCATACACGGTATTGTCGATGTTCGGGTCGCGGCCGGTCCAGTCCAGGTCGCCCGAGTTGCCGTAGATATTGGTAGGTATTTCACCAACGGTGGTGGCGGCGGAGACCGTCGGCGATGCGAGGATTTCCTGACGGAAGGGTTCCAGCCGGTTGCTTAGCTCACCTTCCAGCGGAATGTACACGACATTCTCGTGATCGAGTCCAAGCCGTTTGTTCTGAATATAATCCATCTGATTGCCTATGACCAACGTGCCGACGATCAGGAAAATAGAAAGGCCGAACTGGAACACGACCAGTCCTTTCCGGAGATGAAGGCTGCCATTGGAAAAAGTCATTTTACCTTTCAGTATCCGGACCGGCTCCATGGCCGAGAGGTACAGCGCAGGGTAACTGCCCGCAACGATTCCGGTAAGAACCGTCAACCCGATAACGGAACCCCACAGGAACGGGTCGTTCCAATGCAGTTCGATGTTTTTGAGGACGATCTTGTTGAATGCCGGGAGGACGATCAACACCAGCAACGTAGCTAATACCGAAGCCAGTGTGCACACGATCAGTGATTCTCCCAGGAACTGCATCACGAGGAATTTCTTTTCAGCACCTACCACCTTGCGAACGCCCACTTCACGGGCGCGTTTGAGCGAGCGGGCGGTAGCGAGGTTCATGAAGTTTACGCAGGCGATCAGCAGGATGAATACAGCCACGACCGAGAAGATGCGCACATATTCGATCCTTCCGCCTGATGGTTTCAGATTGGCATACTCGGTATACAGGTAGCTATCCCCCATTTTTTGCAGGAGGGGAAAGGATGTGAGTTGAGGCGGCGCGGCTTTCTTGATGACTTGCCGCATGATCTTTTCGACCTTTACCGGATCTGCTCCCGGGGCCAGCAATGCATAGGTTTTGAAACTGGAATTGCCCCACCACTTCATCCAGTCGGCTTCCTGGGCCTTGAAGTTGACGATCCAGTCGAACCGTACGGACGAGTTCTGCGGAATGTCTTCAAACACGGCGCTGACGATCATGTCCGAGGCATTGTTCAGTTTCAGCGTTTTACCCACCGCACTGCTTTTTCCGAAATATTTCTCGGCCATTTTGCGGGAAATTGCAATAGACGTCGGCTGCTCGATCGCCTTGCTGGCCGAACCCTCGACGAACGGCGTTTGGAACACCTTAAAAAAACTGCTGGTAGCGTAAATACCGGTTTCCTTCGTCGATTTTTCTCCCGCCTGTACCAGGAGCTCGCGCCCGAAAGTGATTTTGGTGACGGCCCGGACGTCGGCGACGTTTTTTTCCAGCGCTTCCTGCCATGGTCCCGGTGTAACATCGCTCACACCGGTCTGGCCGCGTTCACTGTAAGCGGAGCGGACGTAATAGATATTCGAAATCCCGGGATAGAAGCGGTTGAAAGATAACTCGTCTTTAACCCACAACCAAATCAGCAGGCTGCAAGCCATACCCAGCGCGAGGCCGAAGATATTAATGAAGGAAAACAGCTTGTTTTTGAGCAGGCTGCGGATGGCGATGTTGAAATAGTTTTGAAGCATGGCAGGCCGGATTTAGACAAGATAAAGGTCGAATGGACATTGTCTAAAAATACGTTCCATATTTACGTATATGGTTTATTTTGCTGTAAATCAATGCTTTATTGTTTGTATTAATGAGGCGCTCTGTTCGATTTCGGACAGGAGCAGGAAGCCGGCGGACAATGCTGTTTTGAAAATGGGTTCCAGAAAATATAGTAAAAGGTTTGATTGCCCATTCTTTTTGAGGTACATCACAAACACTTATGAACCAGAGAACTGCCCTGCTGCTGACTTTCATCGTCCTGAAATTTCTCGTTCACTATTTCCTCATCATTCCGGGCTACGATCTCCACCGCGACGAGTACCTGCACCTCGACCAGGGCAATCACCTGGCCTGGGGTTTCATGTCGGTGCCGCCGGTTACCTCCTGGATCGCCTGGGTGATCCGTGCGCTGGGTAATGGGGAATGGGCCGTGCGATTCTTCCCGGTGCTGTTCGGAGCGCTCACGCTCCTGGTCGTATGGAAGGCTGTGGAAGGGCTTGGAGGGAGCTTGTTTGCCTGCATATTAGCCGGTTCCTGCGTGCTGTTTTCGGCTTTGCTGCGGCTAAACCAGCTTTTTCAACCCAATTCCGTCGATGTGCTTTGCTGGACGACACTTTATTTTTGCCTCATCAGCTATATCGGTACCCGGAAGCGGCGGTGGCTTTATGGTTTTGCGGTGGTATTTGCCGTTGGCTTTTTGAATAAATACAATATCGTATTCGCCGTCATTGGTTTGTTGCCTGCCATTTTGCTGACGCCCCAGCGCAGCCTCCTGCTGAACAGGCACGTTTGCTTTGCCCTGCTGGTGGCGTTACTGCTCATTTCGCCTAACCTGATCTGGCAGTATCAGAACAACTTCCCCGTTTTTCACCACATGAAATTGCTGGCCAAAACACAGCTCGTCAACATGAACCGCGCCGACTTCCTGAAAGAGCAATTGCTCTACTTCATGGGCGCGCTGTTTGTGATCGTGGCGGGGCTTTACGGGCTGCTCACTTACCGGCCGTTTGTCCCATACCGTTTGTTCTTTTTTGCGATCATTGTTACCCTGGCGGTTTTCACCTACCTGCGTGCGAAAGGCTATTATGCCATTGGTATTTACCCTATTTACATTGCATTCGGGGCTGTTTACATTGCGGGGAAAGTCAATGCGGCCTGGCTGCGGACTGTATTTGTGCTGATCCCCGTGGTACTGTTCATTCCGCTTTTCAATGCGGCTTTCCCCAACAAAACCCCGGAGCAGATCATCGCCAATCCGGCACCCTACCAAAAGCTGGGAATGCTGCGCTGGGAGGACGGGAAGGACCATCAGCTGCCGCAGGATTTTGCAGATATGCTCGGCTGGCGCGAGCTGGCTGCCAAAGTCGACGCCGCCTACACCTCCATGCCCGACCGTGCCGCCACGCTCGTGCTGTGCGACAATTACGGTCAGGCGGGCGCCATTAATTACTATACCAAGGAGGGCGTCAGAGCGGTCGCATTCAATGCCGATTACTTAGAATGGTTTGACCTGACCCCAAAATACAGACACGTGATCCGTGTCAAAGAATGGCACAACAGCGGAACCGAGCTGGAAGAAACGGGGCCACTGTTTGCCACCGGTTTCGCGGCGGATTCGGTGAACAATCGTTACGCGAGGGAGTGGGGCACGACGGTTTTCGTTTTTCGCGACGCGCGGATCGATATTAATCAGCGAATAGCCGAAGAAATAGCTGAGGAGCGTTGGTGAAGATGGGGAATATGGCATTTATAATTTCAGAATAGCTCTATGTTCAAAAAGCTTCCCGGAACTCGGGAAGCTTTTTTATTTCCGGCGGGTCATTTGTTTTTAGCCGATCGGACATCGCTTTTGGCTGATAACCAGCGCTCTGTCAACTTCGGGTACATTTAAAATTTAAAACCTCTTCCTACACCAATCCGGATACGTCTATGAAAAAACACTACACTATCGTCGGAGGTATCATTATGATTACCGCCCTGGCGGCCATTCTGAACCTGGCTTCGCAGATTCGCATTCCTGCAAAACACGCCGCGTCCACCCAACCGGAAACGCCTCCAAAATCATCGTCGGGTATTCCAACAGGCAGCACACTAAGCAGTATTCAGGAGAGCATTGCCAAGCGGGAATACCGCATTACTTACGATTCCGCTCACCATGCCCTGCAAAGCCCCAATCGCCGCCACAACCTCAGGGCCTACTACCGCCCTGGCAAGCTTGCCATTCAGAACCGCGTTGACTCCGCAGGCCAAAACTTCCGGGTGGAGCTGGTTAATGAAGGAATCTATGCCGACGGATCCCTCATCGCCAAAGCAGAATCGGACGCTGTTTCCCGCAACAGTAACGACACGGCGGCAATCACACACCAGGGCTTCGCCGAAGAATTCATTAACAACGAGGAAGGTATCCGGCAAAACTTCATAATCGACCAGGCGCCCGCACATACGCAGCAGCTGTCCGTGCGCCTGTCCGTCCACGGCCTGCACGCGCGACAGCCGGACGGTGCCCATTTAATATTCTATTCCAATAACAGCGGCAAAGAAACCGATCGTCTGACTTACAGCGACCTTCATTGCTGGGATGCAAATGGCAAGCCTCTTACTGCGAACATGGCCCTCTTTGGAAAACAAATTGAACTGAATGTCAATGTGAGTGATGCCGCATTCCCGGTCACGATCGACCCGATCATCGCCAACGGCAACCCTGCTAATGCAGACAAAACACTGGAAATCAACCAAACCTCGGCATGGCTGGGCTTCTCCGTTTCCACGGCGGGCGATGTGAATGGCGATGGATATAGCGATGTGCTGGTTGGAGCACCGAAATACGACAACGGACAGGCCGACGAAGGCGCGGCTTTCTTATACCCAGGTACTGCCGGCGGGGTAAGCCTGGCTGCGACGGCTCTGGAATTCAACCAGGCCGGTGCTCAAATGGGCTACTCGGTGAGCAATGCCGGCGATATCAACAAGGACGGTTACGGCGATGTGTTGATAGGTGCGCCTTACTACGACTACACTTTGAATAATCAGGGGGCTGTATTCGTCTACTATGGAGGTTCGCAAGGGCTTAGTATTGGCTCCGTTCAGCCTCTGTACACCTTTCAAGCCGATGCGAATCTGGGTATTTCGACCGCCCTCGCAGGTGACGTCAACAATGATGGTTTCAGTGACATTTTAATTGGTGCGCATCAATACGATCATGGCGAATACAATGAGGGCGCAGCCTGGCTCTACTACGGCTCGGCTAATGGCCTCGGCACATTCACATTATTGGAATGCAACAAACCCGATGCCATGATGGGCTTTGCCGTAGCCGGGGCTGGCGACGTCGATGGAGATGGGTTTAGCGATGTAATGGCAGGTGCACGGTTATACTCCAATGGACAAGCCCTGGAAGGTGCGGCATTTGTTTTCAAGGGCTCCGCGAACGGCGTAATCACGGCCAACCCAACGATCATAGAAGGTAACCAGGTCGATGCCCGGCTCGGGCACGCGTTATCGTCCGCGGGCGACATGAACGGTGATGGGTTTTCCGACATTGCATTAGGAGCGTATATGTATGACAAAGGCAGCAACAATGAAGGCGCCATCATGATCCATTATGGCTCCGCTATCGGGATAAATACCGCTCCTGCTCTCGTATTGGAAAGTGACCAGACCGAGGCACAGTTCGGCGTCTCGGTCGCATGTGCGGGCGACGTAAATGGAGATGGTTATGCCGACCTCATCGCCGGAGCACGGTACTATGATAAAGGGCAGACAAACGAAGGAGCGGCATTCATGTACCAGGGCTCGTCGGCCGGCTTGAATCCTGTTCCTATATCGGTTCTGGAAAGTAATCAGGGTGATGCCTGGCTGGGTAGTGCGGTTGCACCGGCCGGTGATGTAAATGGCGATGGATTTAGTGATGTACTGGTGGGGAGTTATACATTTGACCATGGGCAGACGGATGAGGGGAGTGTGTTTGTGTGGTTGGGGAAAGGTAGAGGAGTCGATAGCAGCGCACCTCAGTCGATGTATCCTGAACAACCCTATTCAGAATTTGGATTCTCTGTCTCGGACGCCGGTGACGTAAATGGTGATGGTTTTGGAGATGTCATTATCGGTGCTCCATTATTTGATAATGGTCAGTCCGATGAAGGAGCGGTATTTATATATCATGGAAGTGTTGCCGGGCTGACAGCTCCGTTAATTATTGAAAGCGATCATGAAAATGCCGAATTGGGGAAGTCCGTGGCAAATGCGGGAGATACGAATGGAGACGGTTATGATGATGTGATCGTAGGTGCCGTGTATTTCTCAAACGGTCAACTTTATGAAGGCGCCGCTTTTATCTTCTATGGTTCTCCCTCTGGTATAAATGCCAACGCCAAAACTACCCTGGAAATTAATCAGGCCAATGCTTGGTTTGGCAGATCTGTTGATGGCGCAGGAGATGTCAATGGCGACGGATACGGCGATGTACTTGTAGGCGCCACGGAATACGATAATAACGAGGAAAATGAAGGAGCGGTATTTTTATTCCATGGATCACAAACCGGAATCAACATTAATCCGGCCCAAATGTTCGAATGCAACAATGGCGCAGCCCATCTGGGGTATGCTGTGGCAGGTGCAGGCGATGTAAATGCCGACGGGTTTGACGACATATTGCTTGGCGCTCCCCTTTTCACAAATCAACAAAGCAATGAGGGGGCGGCTTTTCTGTATTATGGCTCTCAGCAAGCTGGTCTGGCAAATCCCGTTGTCTTCGAAGGTGATCTGGCTGACGCCCAAATGGGATTTTCTGTGTCAAGTGCGGGCGACATTAATGGAGATGGTTTTATAGACATCTTAATTGGCTCTCCCAATTTTACAGTAAATCAAAATAGTAAGGGCGCAGCATTTGCCTATTACGGGTCGGCAGATGGTGTATCTCCATCAATAAAAGCGATGTTATCCATAGATCAATTGGCTTCTTTCGGAACCGCAGTTTCATCCGCTGGCGACGTGAATAGTGATGGCTATGGCGATGTAATACTCGGTGCCATTCACTATCAAAATTCACAAATATTCGGCGGTGCGGGGCTTCTGTATTATGGCGCAGCCGGGGGGATTTCAATGCAGCAACCTGTAATCCTGCCAAGCGACGTTAATTTTGCAGATATGGGGTCATCGGTTTCAAGCGTTGGTGATATAAACGGTGATGGCTCATCCGATTTAATAATCGGCGCTCCACATTTCAGCGGTGCCGCGATGCTGTTCTACGGTAATCAATATCTTAGTTTCGATATCAGGCGCCTCAACAACCTCCGCCTCTACAACTCCGCCGACCTCACCACCCCCATCAACCACACCCAATTCTCACAAAATAACTTCGGAGCAGGTCTTTTCGCCAAATCGTTCACCGGACGTAGCAAAGGCAAGCTCATCTGGGAAACCAAGCCGCTAGCACAAGGCTTTTCAAAGGGCAGCAACAACCGCATTACCAACAGCACCCAATCAACCGGCTCGCAAAATGTCTATTCCGATCTCGGCCTGACAGGTTTAGAATTGAAAAATGTGATCGATAAGCAGGGACCGGGAACGAAGGTGCGGGTACGTGTTAAATATGACCCCGTTTTGGCATTAACCGGGCAGTCTTATGGCCCTTGGCGATACCTGCCGGCTTATCTGATGGGCAACAGCACCGCACCCGTGCCGGAGAAAACAGTGAGCGATTTGAAAGGCGGGAGTGCATTGGAACTCGTTACAATTTACCCTAACCCCGTTTCCAACCGGTTGAATATCGATTTCAAAGACAAAGAGCAGGTGCAGAATGTAAAAATCCTCACAGCCGCAGGCTCAGTCGCCTATCAATCGAATGGGTTCCAGCCATTTGTTGATGTAAGCAAACTTTCCGAGGGCACTTATTTTCTGATTATGACAAAAACGGACGGCTCCCGCTCCACCCGTCAAATACTGATACGCAGGTAAATGCGCAAGAGCTCATAAATTAGGTTTAAATGTAATGCAAAAGGCGTTCGCGAGTGGTTCGTGAACGCTTTTTAGTTATTCCCGATAATCTTCGCCCGATGCGCCAGCCCCCAGTAATGCAATTCTTCCAGCACCTTTTCGAGGGAGGCGCCGTGCTCGGTAATGGAGTATTCCACCGTGGGAGGGAAGGTGTCGAATACGCGCCGGTTTATAAGTTGGTTCATTTCCAGGGCTTTCAGTTCTTTGGATAAAACTTTGTCGGTAATGCCGGTAACTTCGGCGGAGAGTTGCTTAAAGCGCCTGGGCCCCGATGACAGTGCGAAAAGGATGAGCAATTTCCATCGCCCTTCCAGCGCTTCGAGCGCATCGCGGATCGATAATGCGGTTTTGGGGCAGCCGTTTCCTGTCAGCATTTCAAGTATTTGGTGAATGATGGTTTGCGTTACTATCCAATTGGAAAGTACTGTCCGATAGGGAAAGTACTTTCGAACGGATAGCGAAGATAAATACTTTTGCTTCCGCACAAAACATCATTTTTATGGCAATCAGGAAATTTTCGAAGTGGCTGCATATCGCATTGTGGCTGACGCAGGTACTGTTATCGGTAACACTTGTTTGGGCCGCCTGGATGAAACTGTTTCAACCCGCAGAAGCACTGTCGGCTATGTGGCCGTGGACGGGGCAGGTACCGCCGTTGCTGGTGAAGTTGACGGGCATCGCCGATTTGCTGGCCGGTGTGGGCCTAGTGCTACCGGCGTTGACGAACATCCGTCCTATATTCACCTTTGTTGCCGCGGCCGGGGTAGTCCTGCTCATGGTTTGCGCGATGGTATTTCACCTTTCCAGAGGCGAGTCGCCGGTGTTCAACATTGTTTTCGGCGCGCTTGCGGCATGGGTAGCGTGGGGGAGGCGACCCGCTGCCGCCTCCCTTTGTTGACTAGTTAACCGAGAGTGAGAGAGGGCCGAATTCTTCAAAATAGATATTCGATTGCTCGATGCCGCGGTCGACGAGGTAGCGGTAATGCTGGCGAATGAACGGACCGGGGCCGCAGATGTAGTATTTGGCGTCGGGATGCAGCACCTCTTCCGGAAGCTGGTCGAGGGATACCCAGCCGAGGTATTCGTTCGCGGCCAGCTGATCGGCGGAATCGTAGAAGAAATGCTTTTCAACGTTGGCTATCGCTTCCGAAATGGCGTGCAAATCGGCCTTGAATGCGTGTACCTGCTCGTTGCGGCACCCATGTACCCACGTGATGGGCGCGGTGGCGTCGGTGCGCACGAGGGTTTCGAGCATGGATAGTAATGGGGTCTGGCCCACGCCGCCGCTGATGAATACCTGCGGTGTACCGTCTTCCGCCTGCAACGTGAAATTGCCGGACGGTGCCGAAAGGTCGACTACGTCGCCGGGTTCGACGAAATCGTGCAGGCGGTTGCTGATCATGCCATCGGGGTGCTGGCTGCCGGCTTCACGTTTCACCGAAATGCGGTAGTATTCGCCATTCGGTGCGCTCGATAGGCTGTATTGCCTCGGTTGTTGCAGGTTGATTTCGGGCAGAAACAAGCGGAGGCTAATGTATTGGCCGGGTTTGAAATCGGCCACCGCACCACCATCGACCGGGTAGAGGTAGAAAGAAGTGATCTCGTCCGACTCCATCACTTTTTTGTGCACCACAAATGGCCGCCAGCCCGACCAGCCGCCCGGCAGGCTCACTTTTTCATCGTACAGCGTCTGCTCATGGCCGGTCATTAATGCTGCCAGCTGGTTGTAAGCGACGGTCCACGCGTCGAGCAGCTCGGGCGTGGCCGCCTCGCCGAGTACTTCGGCAATAGAGGCGATAAGGTGCCGGCCCACGATCGCATAATGCTCCGGGCGTATGTGCAGGCTCGCATGCTTGTGCCCGATCGTGTCGACCACCGGCAACAGCACCGACGGGTCCTCAATATGTTCAGCATAGGCCAGTACGGCCATGGCAAGGGCGGTTTGCTGGCGTTTATTTTGCTGGTTGCCCATGTTGAAAAGGTGCTTCAACTCGGGATTGTGCGTGAACATCCGGTTGTAAAAATGGGTGGTAAGTAATACGCCGTGCTCTTTCAGGACTGGTACTGTGGCTTTTACGAGCTCTTTTTGTAGTGGGGACATGAATTTGAAGTTTGAAATAAAAGACATTTTTATCCTTTATTTGGGTAAAAAAATATTACTTATTCAAAGTAAGCTGCCCGGCGAGGAGCCCTTCATTGAACTTACCGATAGAGGTATTTTGCAGCATGACCACGATCTGGCTCCTGATCTTTTTGAAATCGTTGTGCAGCGGACACGGGTTGGCCTCCGAGCAATAACTGAGGCCCATTCCGCAGCCTGTGAAAATGCTGTCGCCTTCAATAGCTTGTACAATGTCGGCCAAGGGGCGTTGCAAACCTCCGGAATCCACATAAAACCCGCCGTTTGGGCCTTTCGAGGACAGGATGAGCCCGTCTTTACTCAGCTTTTGCAGGATTTTGGCCAGGAACGGTTCAGGCGAGTTGATATGCAATGCAATTTCGCGGATGCCGACCTTCTGGCCTTCCTCCGACTTTTGAGCAATGTAAAACACCGCCCGCATCGCATACTCACACGTTTTTGAAAATATTCCCATTAACTGCTTCCGGCGTTTCGCCGCTTACCTGGTACAAAGGTAATAGATGGGTGGTTAATAAAAGAGTTCTTTGTCTTTTATTGTTTTTGCGCATTTCCGAAAACTGGAAATTTACTATTTGATAATGTTATTGCCTTATCAATCAGCTATATTTATCTCAGTATACTCAACGTTAATCATCACTACTCATGAAAACAGCTCTACGCAAGTTGTGGCAGATTTGCCTGCTCAATTCCCTCGTTTTTTCCGCGCTGAAAGCCCAGACATGTTCCTTTACAGATTTACGCCTGAATTCACAATCGGCGGTCAATTCATTCAACTCGTCCTGTAAAACGATCAATGGAAATATCACGGTTTCAGGTGTGGATATTACAGACCTTACCCCTTTGCAGAATATCGAAACAATGAATGGAAGGCTGACGATCCAGAGCAATCCGGCTTTGCCGAGTCTTAGCGGATTGAAAAATCTGGCCACAGCACAGCACGTGTTGATTTATTATAACGATCTGCTGACCGACCTGACCGGATTGGAGAAATTAAAGTCGATTTGGGGAACGACTCATATCCGCTATAATAAGGGGCTGGTTAATCTGAAAGGCCTGGATAGCCTGGCCAGTGCGAGCACATTTTACATTACCAACAATGATTCACTGACCAGCCTGTCGGGATTGGGCAGCCTCGAAACGGTGAGCGATATTTTGGCGATCGGCTCGAACAAGAGCTTGGCGAGCCTGAATGGACTCACCAAACTAAATGCTGTTAGTCGGATTAATATCGGCGAAAACGATGCATTGACGGACCTCTCGGGATTAGAGAAATTGACGTCTGTCAGTTATCAGATGAACATCACTTCCAACAAAAACCTGACGAGCCTGAATGGCCTGACGAGCCTCAATTATTTGAGTGAAGCCTACATCAGCAATAATGATCTGATGCCCGACTTGTCCGGGTTGGAGAACATAAACGCTGTCTACTGGCTAGTGGTAGGCGAAAATAGCAGTCTTACCAGCCTGGCAGGACTGCACAACCTCACTTCGGCAACCAATTTTATCATACGTGGTAATGACCTGCTGACCGATTTGTCGGGATTAGAGGGCCTTACCAACGTCGGTTGGTTGCAGATCAGCGATAATCCGGCATTGACGAGCCTTTCAGGCCTGGGGACGGGCACGAATGCCGGGCGGGTGAGCGCCAACGGAAGGGTGGCTGCGCTTACACTCGGTGGGCTGGTGATCAGGGATAATATCCAACTGACTAGTTGCTCCATTGCTGCCGTATGTGATTTTGTGAATACCAACACGGCTACCATCAGTGGAAACGGCGCTGGCTGCGGTAGCCAAACTGCGGTGCAAGTGGGCTGCGCCGCGCTGCCGGTGACGCTTTCTCATTTTACGGCCAAGGCGGAGTCGGGCACTGCTGTTTTACGGTGGACAACGGCGGAGGAACGCAATGCTGCCGTTTTTGAAGTGGAGCATAGCCTCGATGCAGTAACCTGGTATAAGGCAGGCGAACGGAATGCCGTAGGAGAGAGCAATGCCCTCGTACATTATCAATGGGTAGATCTTACACCTGCCGGTGGGTGGAACTACTATCGTCTTAAAATGAAAGACCTGGATGGTTCCTATTCTTACAGCCAGATTGGAAGTCTCAGATTTGATGGCAAAGCTCCCGCGGCTGTCTATCCAAATCCGGTTTCAGATGTGCTGATTGTTGAAAATAGCAAAGAAATTGTCTTGTTCAGGATTATCAATGCGGAAGGCAGGAAGGTGTATGAGGCCGCCAAAGTACCCGAAGCGGTCCCGGTAAAAGGCTTGGCTGCGGGCACTTACCAGGTTCAGATTACGAGGAGGAATGGATTGGTGCAAAAACAACGCATTGCTATTTTGTGATTTAAATAACTGATAGTGAATTGCTTTCTCCGGCTGGGTTAACGGCCGGAGATTTTTTTTAAAAATTTTTTCCAATTCCTGTCCAGATCTGAAACCCCGGTTGTCATTAGGTTTTTAAATCAAAAAAAATCTCAAAAATGGAAACCAGACTTAATTTCTTCGAAAAAGGACAAAATGCTGTTAAGCCGCTTTTTAACCTTAATGGCTATATCAAAAAATCGACGCTTGGCCGCCAGTTGGTGGAGCTGATCGACTTCCGCATATCTCAGATCAACGGATGCGCTTACTGCCTGGATATGCATTCCAAGGAGCTGCGGGCTATGGGCGAAACCGAGCAACGCTTGTATGGGTTGAGCGCGTGGCATGAGGCGCCTTACTACACGGACCGCGAGCGCGCCGCATTCGCGTGGGCCGAGGCCGTTAATGCGCTGCATGTGACCGACGAGGTATACAAAGAAGTATCTGCGCAGTTTACCGAAGAGGAAATCGTGGACCTGACGATGGTCGTTTCAGCAATCAGGAGCTGGAACAGCATCAATATCGCATTCCCGGCCGGGATTGGTACCTACCGTGTAGGCCAGTTCGGTTGATTTTGCTCAAAACTGATTAGCTTTCGCATTCAGACACTTTAAAACATAACCGCATTATGGACGAGTTCTTATTGGTATTCCGGCGCGATTTCAAGGACAAGGAAAATCAGCCATCCCCGGAACAGTTGCAGGAGCATTTTGAGAAATGGCACGCCTGGTACGACAGGATGACCGCCGATGGCCGGATCGTGCTTCGCAGGCGGTGGGATGGGGAAGGCCTGGTGGTGAACGCGCAGAAGACGGTGCTTAATGGTCCGTATGCCGAAATCAAGGAGACGATCGGCGGGGCGGTGATCATCCGCGCGACGGACTATGAAGAGGCGGCAGAGCTGGCCAAAACTGTGCCGATTCTGGAATTCGGCGGGAATGTGGAAATCCGGAAGGCACTCTGATTGCAGTTTGCTGATCCTTTTTGATATTTGCGAGGTCCGGCTTTCCCGCCGGACCTTACTTTCATGGAGGAAAAAGAGCTGCTGCCACACCTTTTCAGGACGGAGTACCGCAAACTCGTTGCCGTGCTGTGCTACCTTTTCGGGATCGAGCACGTAGAGATCGCCGAGGACATTGCGAGCGACACATTTTTGGCCGCTGCCGAAACGTGGGCCATCAAGGGCGTCCCCGAAAACCCGGCTGCCTGGCTATACACCGTGGCCAAGAATCGGACGAAAAATCATTTGAAGCGGAATGCGCTGTTCGAACAGAAAGTGGCGGCTGAGATCCGCTACTCGTCGGACAAAGAGGCTGAAATAGAGATCGATATGTCGCCCAGGAATATCACGGACAGCCAGTTAGCGATGATTTTCGCGGTTTGCAACCCGTTGATACCCGCCGATTCTCAGGTGGCGCTCGCGCTGAACCTGCTTTGCGGATTTGGCGTTCAGGAAATCGCGGATGCGTTTTTGCTGAACAAGGAGGTCGTGTACAAGCGTATCCAGCGCGCGAAGGAAAAACTGAAAGAAGGCGAGATCAGCATCGCACCTCCGAACGCGACCGAGATCGCCGACCGGCTGGAAACCGTGCTGACGACCATTTATCTGCTCTATTCCGAAGGATATTATTCTATTTCCCAGAATACCACATTACGCAAGGAACTTTGCGCGGAGGCCATGCGGCTCAACTTTCTTTTAATGGAAAGCGAGTTGACCGACCGCCCCGAAGTGAGCGCATTGTTGTCGCTGATGTGTTTCCACTCCTCGCGGTTCGAAGCGCGTACGAACGGGAACGGCGAAATGGTGCTTTATGAAGACCAGGATGAGTCGTTGTGGAACCGCGAGCTCATTGAGCGCGGAACATATTACCTGAGCCGTGCCTCCACCGGCGACAAACTCAGCCGCTACCACCTGGAAGCGGGTATTGCGTATTGGCATACCCACAAAGAGGATTCGCCCGAAAAGTGGGAAAGCATTCTCGACCTGTACAACCATTTGCTGGCCATTGAATATTCCCCTGTTGCCGCATTGAACCGTATATATGCCTTGGCCAAAGTCCACGGAAAGGAAACGGGGATCGCAGAGGCGGAGCGTTTGAACCTGACCAACAACCATTTTTACTATTCGCTGCTCGGTAATCTCTACGCCGGCATCGACGAAGCGCGGGCTGTGGCGCATTATGAAACGGCCATCAAGCTCGCACATTCGGAGTCGGATAAGGCAATCCTGTTCAGGAATATCGCACGTTTGCAGGATAATGTGGGTTGATATTCTATATTAGGCCAATCTAATCTTGCAGACATGTCAAAGCTGTTTTCACCTGTTACTATTAAAAGTGTCCAGTTCAAAAACCGGATCATTGTTTCGCCTATGTGCCAGTATTCGTCCGTCGATGGTTTTGCCAGCGACTGGCACCTTGTCCATCTCGGCAGTCGGGCCGTAGGCGGAGCGGGGCTGATCATCACAGAAGCCACCGGCGTATCGCCCGAAGGCCGGATTTCTTCCGAAGATCTGGGAATCTGGAAAGACGAACATATCGAAAAACTAGCACAAATTACCGCATTCATCAGCGCCCAGGGATGTGTGCCGGGCGTGCAGCTCGCCCATGCGGGCAGGAAGGCCAGTACGGCAGTTCCATGGAAAGGCCGTGCCGAAGTGCCTCAAAACCAGGGTGGATGGCAAACGGTAGCGCCGTCGGCTATCCCGTTTTCGGATACTTATCCCAAACCCGTTGCGCTGGATCTGGCCGGTATCGATAAAGTGGTTTCGGACTTTACCGCTGCTGCCCGACGCGCATTGCAGGCCGGTTTCAAAGTGATCGAAATCCATGCCGCACACGGTTACCTGGTGCATCAGTTTCTGTCGCCGCTCAGTAACCACCGCACCGACGAATATGGCGGCAGTTTCGAAAACCGCATTCGCCTGTTGCTGCGCATTATCGCTGGTGTCCAAGCAGTGTGGCCGGCCGATTTGCCAATATTTACCCGCATTTCCGCCACCGACTGGGCCGAAGGCGGCTGGAATGCCGATGAATCCGTGCAGCTCGCACATATTCTCAAAGAAAAAGGCATTGACCTGATCGACGTATCGACGGGCGGTCTGGCTGCCCATCAGCAAATTCCGGTTGGCCCGGCGTACCAACTCCCGTTCGCCTCACGCATCAAACTCGAAACAGGCATTCTCACCGGCACCGTGGGCATGATCACCAATTCCGTCCAGGCCGAAACGATTTTGGTGAATGGCGATGCGGATATGATTATCATGGCGCGGGAGATCTTGCGGAATCCGTACTTCCCGTTGGAAGCTGCGCGGGATTTGAAGGAAAATGTGGCGTGGCCGGTGCAGTACGAACGGGCTAAGTGGTGAAAGATGGAAAGCAGGGTTGACATCGGCAAATACGATGCGGCAGGCGGGCAAGTCTTGCTATGGGTGTTTACCGGGTTAAATGCTGTATCCCTGGTGCCATTCTTCATTTGGGATTTTAACCTGAACCTGCTTGCAATCGCTCTGGTTGAGGCAGCTGTTTTTGGCTTCCTTCATTACCGCAGCCTTAACTTTTGGAGCATATGGTATGAAAACGGGGATATCCATTTCAAGAACCTGTACAAAAAACAAATAGTCCGCATCGAAAGATTTAAAAAGATTGAGACCATCGGTATATCCCGGTATCAATATGGCCTCTTTCTGGATGACAACACGGTATACCCATTCGCACTTGGCCCAATGGAAGATTTGAAGCTTTTCTTTAAAATGGATCGGGAATATTATGCAAAGAAACTCAATGCAAAACTTCTTGAGTTAAAGAATGGTAGGAGTGATGCTTAGCGATGGCGATCAAAAGGGGATTGTAAATTGCTTAATAGGAGCCATGATGCTACTAGCGGTGTCTTGTTATAATAATCAAATCCATTACGACCTTGAAGCACAAACAATAAAAACGTGTAATGGCAAAAACATATCATATTTATTCATTGAATCTGAAAAGGGAGAAGTATGGGAGTTTCATAGGAAAGCTGGAACGGAGGGAGTGAATGTCTTTAATTTGAACTCACCAAGCTCATCTTATACACTGACGAGGGGAGATATTGCGCTGCCAGTAGATAGTTTTCGACTATTGCCGAAACATCAATACATAATTACCAATCACACATACGTTGATGCCGCTGATTCAGAAATAGAAGTGAACACCGACGAGAATGGGAAGATCCGTCGGGCGAAACCGGAGATTTGCAAATAAAGGTAGTGTGGGAATAGAATTTGGTAATCAAAATGAGCTGGCTCACAGAATTTACAATCACAAAATGAAAGACCTTAAAAACGAAAAAACACTAGCCGCTAAGGAAGCGGTAAAATACCTCTCCAATGGCCAGATCGTCGGCCTTGGGTCCGGGAGCTCTGCGTACATTGCGATTGCTGAAATCGGAGCGCTGGTCAAGAATGGGCTGGACATTAAAGGCGTACCTACGTCGGAAAAAACGCGGGAGCTGGCCGAGTCGCTGAACATCCCTTTGCTGAAAATCGAGGAAGTGGATTCAATCGACATCACGATTGACGGCGCCGACGAGTTTACTGCCGATTTGCAGCTGATCAAAGGCGGTGGGAGTTTTCTGTTAAAGGAGAAAGTAGTGGCGTCGCTTTCGAAACAGGAAATCATTATCACGGATTCTACCAAAAAAGTGGAGTTCCTGGGCAAGTTTACGGTGCCTATTGAGGTAATTCCTTACGCGCAGAATTATGTTTTAGCACAAATACAAAAACTGAATGGCACGGGTGAAATCCGGCTCGCGGACGGCAATCCGTTGATTACCGAGCAAGGTAATGTGCTGATCGACGGGGACTTTGGGTTAATTCAGGATCCCGCTTTGCTGGCCGACCAGCTAACCCGCATTGTTGGTGTGGTGGAGCATGGATTGTTCATTAATATTGCCACAACTGTGATTATGGGTGTGGATGATACAACCGAGACGTTCACAAAGCCCTGAACAATATTTGGTATACAATACAAAAGCCGTCGGATCGAGTCCAACGGCTTTTTGTGCTTAACTACACTTAACAAAGACGCTAACCATAGTGTATGTAGGTCTGATTGGAATGCTTATTTCCAGCCGCCGCCGAGACTGCGGTAGAGGTCTACGCGCGCTACGAGCGACTGGCTGCGGATGAATGCGAGGTTGAGTTCTGCCTGCAATGCATTGCCTTGCGCGGTGATTACTTCCAGGTAGTTGGCCATATCGCTCTGGTACAACAGTTGGGCATTCGAGATGGCTTGCGTCAGAATGTTGACCTGGTTGCTGGCTATGGCCTCCTGTTCTTTCAGTTTTTGGGTCTGAACGAGCGAGTTCGAAACTTCACCCACCGCATTCAATACCGATTGGCGGAATTCGAGTACCGACTGTTCACGTTCGATTTTGGCTACTTCCAGGTTGGTTTTCAACTGGCGTCTGGCAAAAATCGGGCGGGCAATAGTACCGGCCGCGATCCCAAACAGTGAGCCCGGAATGTTGAACCAGTTACTTGATTTGAACGATTCGATCCCTCCGCTCGCCGAGATGATCAGCGACGGGTACATGCTTGCCTGTGCAACGCCCAGCTGCGCGTTCGCTACGAGTACCGACATTTCAGCGGCGCGTACATCGGGGCGGCGGCTCACCAATGCTGCCGGAACGCCGGTAGCCAGGCTGTCGTTCGCTTTGAAATCGGCCAGTTTCACTTTCCGCTCGATCGCATTCGGGACTTGACCTGTCAGGACCTGCAATGCATTTTCCTGGATGGCAATGTCCTGTTCGAGCTGCGGAATGAGCAATGCAATGGCCTCGCGCTGTGCTTCCGACTGTTGCACCGAGAGCGACGTTACTTCGCCGGCATCTTTGAGCAGGGTCGTCAGTTTCAGGGTATTATTGCTCAGTTCGAGGTTGTGTTTCGCCACTTCGAGCTGTTTATCCAACATTAATAAATTGAAAAACCCTTTGGCAATATCAGCTACCAGGCGCGTCTGCACGGCTTTGGTCGCTTCATAGGTTTGCAGGTACTGGCCCATGGTTGCTTGTTGCTGGCGGCGGATTTTGCCCCAGATATCGGCTTCCCACGATAAATCCACCGAAGCAATGTAGTTCTCGATATGGCTTGATTTCAGGAAACTACTCGCGCTAATCCCGTTCAAACTGTTGTTTGAAGGATTATTGTACGTTCCGGCAATGCGGAGATCGACACGGGGGAGTTGCAGTAATCTGGCCTGTTTTACTTGCTGTTGTGCAATATCGATGCGTTTCAGCGCGATTTGCAGGTCGTAATTGTAGGTAATGCCGCGCTCGATGAGCCGTTGCAATGTGGTGTCGGGGAAGAATTCCTTCCAGCCCATGTCCGCAATGGTAGCGGTATCGCCGTAGGGGACATTGCGGTATTCGGTGGGCAGTGCCAGTTCCGGGCGCTGGTAGTCCTTGCTCACCTTGCAAGAGGCGAGCAGGGTTACCAACGTGATCAGAACGGGTATTTGCGTTAATCTGAATGTATTTTTCATGATGTTATTCTAAAATAAACTACTGCGCTTCCGCCTCTACAAGCTCCGGCTTAACCGGCTTTTTGACGACTTTTTCCTGCAAATACTGGAAGATCACGTACAGTACCGGGATTACGAACACCCCGAAAATTACCCCCGTGAGCATCCCGCCGACGGCACCGGTACCGATCGAACGGTTCCCCAGCGCTGAACCACCGGTTGCGCGCATCAGTGGCAACAGACCGACGATGAATGCGAACGAGGTCATCAGGATCGGGCGCAGACGCAGACGTGAGGCTTCCAATGCCGATTCGACAATGCTCATGCCCGCCTCGCGCCGCTGAACGGCGTACTCGATGATCAGGATCGCGTTTTTCGCGAGTAGCCCCACGAGCATGATCAATCCGACCTGCACGTAGATATTGTTTTCAATGCCCATCCAGTTGATGAACAGCATCGAGCCGAACACACCCAGTGGAATCGTCAGGATCACGGCCAATGGCAGGATGTAGCTTTCATATTGTGCCGCGAGCAGGAAGTATACGAACACCAAACTCAATACGAAGATCAGGATGATCTGCGAGCCCGAGTTGATCTCTTCGCGCGTCATACCGGTCCATTCGGTTTTGTAGTTGTTCGGAAGCACTTTCTCGGCAGTTTCCTGCACGGCGCGGATGGCGTCACCGGTACTGTAACCCGGCTTCGGCGTTCCGTTGATCATCACCGCATTGTACAAGTTGTTGCGGGTCACGGTTTCAGGACCGAACACCCGTTTCAGCGTCACCAGCTGGTTGGCCGGCACCATTTCGCCTTCGGTGTTTTTAACATAAATACCATCGAGCGAAGCCGGGTTCTGGCGGTACAACGGATCGGCCTGCGCCATTACGCGGTAGTACTTCCCAAACCGGTTGAAATCCGACACGAAGCTCGAACCATAGTAGATTTGCAGCGTTTGCAGCAATTCGTTCACAGGCACATTCAGCTGTTTCGCTTTGGCATTATCCACTTCCAGCTGGAATTGCGGGTTGCCGGTCGCGAATGTGGTGAATGCATAGGCGATCTCCGGGCGCTGCATCAGTGCGCCGATGAATGCGTTGGTCGTATTGCTGAGTTTTTCCAAAGAACCGTTTCCACGGTCTTGCAGCATAAACTCGAAACCACTGACGTTACCGAAACCATCCACGGTAGGGAAGGTGAAGAAGAACGCATTCGCATCGTTCACCGAGCGTACCTGCTGCGACATCATGCCCACGATCTGGTTGAAGTCCTGGACCTCGCCGCGTTGTTCTTTAGGCTTCATGCGGATAAATCCTACCCCGTAAGGCGACGCGTTGGAGTTCGAAATAATGTTCATACCTTCTACGATGTAGCGCTGATCGGCAATCGGGGACTTTTTGACAATGCTGTCCACTTGTGCCATCGCTTTCGAAGTACGGTCGAGCGAGCTACCCGGAGGCGTGTTGAGCGCATACAGGAGGAAGCCCTGGTCTTCGGTTGGGATGAAACCGGTTGGTGTCGTTTTGGTCAGCCAGAAAGTTGTACCCGAGATCACCACCAATCCGACAATGGTCACCCATTTCTGGCGGATCAGGAATTGCAGGCTTTTCACATAACGATTGGTCATGGACTCAAAGCCCGCATTGAATGCGGCGAAGAAACGCGCGCTGAAACCTTTCCGTTTACCGTCGTGACCCTCTTCCGCATGCGGGTTTTTCAGGAACAGCGCGGTAAGCGCCGGGCTGAGTGTCAAGGCGTTCAATGCGGAAATGAGAATGGCTATGGCTAATGTAAATGCAAACTGCCGGTAAAATACCCCCGCTGGGCCCTGCATGAAACCGACCGGTACGAATACCGCGGCCATCACCAGGGTGATCGAGATGATCGCGCCCGAAATCTCATTCATGGATTCGATCGTGGCGGGCTTTGCGCCAAGGTTCGTTCGTTCCATCTTCGAGTGCACCGCCTCGACGACCACAATGGCATCATCCACCACAATACCGATCGCGAGTACCAATGCGAAGAGCGTCAGGAAGTTGATCGTGAAGCCGAAAAGCTGCATGAAGAAGAACGTACCGATAATCGCTACCGGAACCGCGATGGCCGGGATTAATGTCGACCGGAAATCCTGCAAGAAAATGAACACGACGATGAACACGAGAATGAATGCCTCGAAAAGCGTCGAACGTACCTGGTTGATCGACTCGTCGAGGAAGTCCTTCGAGTTATACATGATGGTCGTTTTCAGACCTTTGGGCAATGTTTTGGAGAAATCTTCTACCAGTTTTTCAGCCTGGATCAGAATGTCGTTCGCATTGGTACCGGCAGTCTGGAACACGGCCACACCGGACGATGCATTGCCATTCAGTTTACCATTGGAAGAGTATGTGTAAGAACCGAATTCAACCCGCGCTACATCTTTGAGGCGGATCACCGAACCATCACTATTGGCTTTGATGATAATGTCCTCGTACTCTTTGTTTTGCGTGAGTTTTCCTTTGTATTTCAAAACATACTCAAAAACCTCCTTGCTGGCTTCACCCAAACGACCCGGGGCCGCTTCAAGGCTCTGCTCACGAATGGCGCCTGTTACTTCCTGAGGGGACAATCCGTAGGCTGCGAGGCGATCCGGTTTGAGCCAGATACGCATCGAATAATCGCGCGTACCGAATGGTTGTGCCTGACCGACCCCCGGTATACGTTGCAGCTGAGGTACCAGGTTAATCTTAATGTAGTTCAAAAGGAAGGTCTCGTCGTACGTACTGTCCTCGCTCGAAAGCGCCACGAACATGATGATCGAGTTCTGTTGCTTTTGCGTAGAAATACCGGCTTGAACAACCTCTTGCGGAATCTGGCTTACGGCTTTGGAAACGCGGTTTTGCACGTTCACCGCAGCGATATCCGGGTCGGTACCCTGTTTGAAATACACATTCAGGGCCATGGTACCGTCGTTGTTGGACGAAGAGGTCATGTAGGTCATGTTCTCAACCCCGTTCACGGCTTCTTCGATAGGTGTTGCCACTGCGCGGGCAACTACTTCGGCGTTCGCTCCCGGATATACGGCGGTCACCTGAACCGTCGGCGGCGCGATGTCGGGGAATTTTGTGATCGGCAGCGTGGTGAGCGATATGATCCCCAGGAGCAATATCAGGATGGATATTACCGTCGAAAGGACGGGCCTTTCTATAAATTTCTGAAACATATTATTGGAATTTGTCCCCGTTCACGGGGCTCATGATCGAGTGTTTTGGCAAAGCGGGAGCTGGCCATCGCATTCGGTCATGCGATGGTGCTCTGCTTATTGGTGTGGAATTCGTGAACCTTTTACACCCGGCTGGTCAGATCGGATTGGCGTGCAGCAAGCTGTCCATCGACATCTTCTGCGGAGCAATGGCCATTCCGTCGCGCAACCTGTCAAGTCCTGAGTATACGATCTTCTCGCCTGGTTTCAAGCCTTTGGAAATCAGGTAGTAGCGTCCGCTACGATCGGCGACTGTCACAGGGCGGCCTTCCACCTTGTTGCTGTCGAGTACGGTGTAAACCAATACCTTGTCCTGCAACTCGAAAGTAGCTTCCTGCGGGATCAGCACCGATTTCGCGAGCTGGCGCGGGATACGTATCCTGCCCGTGTTACCCGAGCGCAGCAGTCCATTTCCGTTCGGGAACGTCGCGCGGAAGTTGATCGCGCCCATGGTTTTATCGAACTGTCCTTCAACCACTTCCACCTTCCCTTTTTGAGGATAAATGCTGTTGTCTGCCAGTACGAGTTCAACCGCCGGGATATGCTTGATCTTCTGCTCGATGGTGTTTCCTTCAAATTCCTGCTTGAAATCCAGGAAATCGAGCTCGCTCATCGAGAAGTACACGTGAATGTCTTTCGTTTCCGAGAGGACAGTCAATGCCTCCACGTTGTTCTTGCCCACGAGGCTACCGGTTTTGAAAGGGATAATACCGATATAGCCATCGGCCGGGGCCGTTACCGAAGTGTATCCTACGTTGATCTTCGCTGCGTCCACGGCTGCCTGTGCTTGCGCTACATTGGCTTTGGCTGCATCGTAAGCCGCTTTCGCGGTTTTCAGCTGGACATCCGAGACAACCTTGTTGGCAACCAGCGGCGTTAGCTTCTCGACGTTGATCGATGCGCTTTCCAATGCGGCCTTCGCCGATTGGAGGCTGGCTTTCGCGGTATTAAGTTGCTCGGTATAAGGGCGGGCGTCGATATGGAACAGAACCTGTCCCTTGCGTACGTATGCGCCTTCGTCTACGGAGATGCGGTCGAGGTAACCATCCACTTGCGGGCGGATTTCGATGTCGCGGCTGCCTTGGATGGATGCGGTGAACTCACGGTGTGCGGTCACTTCGTGATCGCTAACGGTGATAACGGGCAGCGCCTGAGCGGGCGGCGCCGAAGCGGGTGCGTTGGCGGTGGATGATCCACAGCTATATATGGCTGCGGAACCCGCGGCTAGAAGCAGGAAAGCGGCTAGCCCTTTTGCTTTTTTTAGTTGAACGGTTTTCATGGATGTGGACTTTTTGCGGTGATAATCAGTTGTTTGCGAATAGGTAGTGAAGTTATTAATACTAACGGTGTTAACCAAAATGGAAAAAAAATTACAGGTTCTTGATGAAAGCGTTAACAGAATCGTCCATTACTTTTTTGTTCATTTGAGAGTCGTCGATATCCGAGCAGCGCATCATTACGATCGAAATCAGGCCGTGGAGTACTGACCAGAACGCATAAATTTTGAAGCAAGTTTCATCTTCTGAAGATTTATTATCTTTTACGATTCCCTCGATCGCCTCGGCAATGTGTTCACGGAAGCTGTTGAACTCCGGCTTCGCTTTGCCCGGGCTTGAACAGGGCATTCCCAAACCGTACATGAGCTGATAGTATTCGGGATTTTTGAAAGCAAAGTTCCAGTAAGTTTCGGCGTGGGCCCTTAGCCGTTCTTCCGGATCCGCGTATTTGCGCTTGTCTTTTTCCAGTAATCTATCGAGTAACCGGAAACCGTCCATAGAAAGTTCAAAGAGGATCGCTTCTTTATTTTCGAAGTGATCGTAGATCACCGGTACGCTGTATTCGATGGCATCAGCTATCTTCCTGATTGACAGGGATTGCCAGCCTTCTTCTTTGACCAATTGCATGGCTACCGCCAGGATATTGGTCCGCATATTTTCTTTCTGCCGTATTTTTCGTTCGAGGATTCCCATGGTAATACAAGATTTACCTAACGATGTTAGCAAAGGTAAGGCGGCTTTTCCAGAATATCAACCATCACCTGCTTACCTGCAGGTAACCTCTGCTTTCGGATATTTTGAAGACTAAAACCGTGCCCGGGGTGCATACCTGCCGCATTGTGTCAGCGGGTTATAGCCTGGGCGATAGGCATTTCGGCAGGGCCGAACAGCCTTTCCTCCATCTTGCGATCGTGCCCGTATACATCCTTTCGGAACTGCAAATTGCCGTGTTGATCCACCCAGGACGTGAAATAACCAATGAAAACGGGTACCTCATTCTTGCCGCGGAGCCGCACATATTTCTCTTTTCCTGCATTCATCGCTGCGGTTATTTTCTCGGTCGTCCAGGTGCTATCGCGGCGCAGGAGCCATTCCGCCAATTTCTTCGGTTCGGCAAGCCGGATACATCCATGGCTGAATGCCCGCTGGCTCTCGTTGAACAGACTTTTGCTGGGCGTATCGTGGAAATAAATGCTGTAACTGTTCGGAAAGAGGAATTTTACCAGTCCGAGCGAGTTGGATTTGCCCGGTTTTTGCCGCACGGATCCGCCGTTCCACTCCATATTATGCCGTGCCAGGTAGTTCGGATTTTTCTTGATTCCCGGTAAAACTTCCTTTTTCAGAATGCCCGTCGGGACGTTCCAGTAGGGGCTGAACACGATCTGATTTAATGTACCTGAAAAAATGACAGTACTATTGGCCTCGGAACCCACCACTACCACCATATCGAATGACAATTTGCCATCTTCATAAGCGTGCAGGGTGAACTCTGGGATGTTCACCAGAATGTAATCGGTGGGAGGGGCGGCTGGCATCCAGCGAATACGTTCCATGTTGATTAAGATCTGACGGATGCGACTCGCTATGGGGACATTCAGCTCTTTGAAGAATGCGGGGCCGGTAACACCCGTCTGTTTTTGGCCGACGCGCTGCTGGAAATGCCTAACGGCGTTAGCCAACGTCGAGTCGAAGGTCGGCGTGCTGTCCGGTTCGGGAAGGTCGCCGAGCAGATGGAGGCGGGTTTTTAAAGCCACGAGCAGCGTGTCTCGGTCGCCCTCGCGGAACTTTTTGTTGGTGCCGACAGTGTCGGGTTCTCCACTTTTAGTTAGTGCATAGTATTGTAAGACTTTCTGTTTCAGTAAATTGTAGTGCCTGTTGACGGGCTCGTAGGAAGCGACATTCTGCCCTTTGTTTTTCAAAAGAGAGTCCAGGAATACCTCCGGGTTCAGCTTCCGGCGGGGGATAAACCAGTTGAGTTCCTGCGTATTGATTTTGTGGTCGCCGGAGTAGGCGAGGTCGGTATAGCGGAAAAACTGTTCCGTTAATGCAAGTTCGGCATCCATCACCAATGCATTATCCGGGCTGATCTTTTTCAACTGTGAAAGTGAATCGATGGTCTTGTCCAGCGAAGGATTATACAACGTGCTGTCGCCCGAATAATGAATGTAGTCGTTCCGCAGGCTTTGGAAAATCGGGACAAATTCCGCCACGCCATCGGGAAAAAACCAGGCATACTGGTAGTTCCGGTGGTTGTAAAAGCTCCGCAGCTTGGCATTCAGGCTGTCGCCCAGTGCATGGGTGGTGATGTAGGAAGCCAGGGCTGTCGTATCGATAAAGAGCTCGGTAAACGAGTTTTCGACCGTAATAGTGGTGTCGCGGACGGCGACCTCGGTTTTCTTTTCGGATGTCTGGCGGCAGGCGGCCCCGGCAACAGCCAGGATCATGAATAATGCGATTTTCTTCATATACATAACAAGGTCGCGGATTGCACCAATATAGTGCCTTTGCCGTTAGAAATCCCATTCCTGCCGAAGGATTATAAAATTGGGTGACCTCTCTCCTTACTTATTAGTTTCGGTCGAGAGATTTGGTTTTTTGTTGTTGATTTCTACCCGGACGCCAAGGTGCTGATACTTGGCTCCGGGTTTTTTAGTGTTTTCAAATGTTTGGCGGCGGGTTGTGCGAAGGCGTTAGTGATATGAGACTCCCCGGCGTTACGGCAAATGCATCTTTAAATGCCTTGGTGAATTTGCTCAGGTTGTTGTAGCCCAGCAAGTAACCTACCTCCGAGACATTCATTTGTCGCGCCATGAGCAATTCCCGCGCTTTGTGCATCCGCACGTTCTTGTAAAACTGGTAATAGCTATGGCCAAACATTTGCCGGAAGAGCGTTTTGAACTTCGAAGGCGACATTAGCGCCCGTTGCGCGGCCACCTGTACGGGCGGGCAGGGGCTTTGGTAATCGTTGAGCAATGAATGTCTTATCTCGTTCATTTTAGTCACATCGGCCGGGTGAATGGCGGCGGGGCGGTGCGTTCGGGCCTTTCTTTCCTCCATTCGTTGTAGCACGTGAAAGCAAAGTTCCAGGCAGCGGGCATGAATAAGCAGATTATTAGTTCTGCCCCGATGCATTTGTTGGTCCATTTCCTTCAACAGGTTTAACGAATAGGTGTCGAGACATTCGACGTGGTACATCGGCTTGTCGGCATTTACGAATGAAAGCAGCATCGGGCGTTGCGACTCGGGTTGCCGGGAAATAAAGTCCTGTATCCTTTCGTAACTCATCACGATGAAAATGAGGTGATACTGTATGTCGGGTTCGAAAGAATAGGAAGCCGTAAGTTGCGGTGAGCTGAAATAAATACCGTTTTCGGTTCCATAACCCAGGTTGAACAGGGTTTCCCCTGTGGTCGTGGCCAGAAATTGCTCGCTCAGGTTGGATACCAATACGTAGTAACCCGGGTCGTGCGTGATTTTTCGCTTGAACACCACGGGTTTGCGGAACATTACGTTCACCCGCCTCACACGCAGCCCGTGATCGATGTTTACCCGGTAAAAATCACCCTTCCCGATCTCGTTGTCGAATGTCAGGGAATCCTCGTCGAAAGTAGCATGGAGCTGTGGGCCGACCTGGGCAAACCATTGTTCGTCATTTTTGTAGGTAATCGTAAGCGGCTTGGAAGCGGGCATAGGAAGTGTGAATTACGAAATGCAGTTTAATCCAGCACCTAAATATATATAAAAGTAAAAACCCGGAACACCATGTGGATGCCCCGGGCCTTACTTAGTCGTTGATGAAATGTATTTTACTGCAATTTGCCCATCAGGTCGTTGATCGCTGCCGTGAGACCTGCTTCGGCTTTTACGGTGTTTTCGGGTAAAATCCCTTTGATCCCGCTACGCCATACGAGCCTGTCGTTTTTCGTGTCGATCACGTCCAGGATCAGGGTGCCCTCCCGGTATCTGCCGATTTCAATTTCCTCGCTTTTCCATGAGTAGCGGCGCTGGCCCATGTATCTCGGCAGACCGTCCGTACGGAAATCGGTTTGTCTGGTTTGCGACTTTTCCTGGACCTTCACCGATAGGTTGACCATCAATTCGGGGTTATCGCTTTTTTCAAGCCCCTTGTCTTTCATATGGTTAGCTATCGTTTTGGTAGCGAGTGCCTTGCTTTCGGCAAACAGTGGTGCGAGCGTATCAGCTCCCTCCGGGAATGTGTATTGCAGATCGAAAGTCTGGTAGTCGCGGACCGAGAATCCGGCTTCCTTGGAAGTTTTCAATTGCTTGTATCCTGTGCTGCACGCAGCAAAAAATATCGACATGGCAAGTACTGCCCATTTGATGTTCGTTTTCATGTTTTCGATGTTTAGTGATAGGTTGGCTTAAATGCGGGTGACGGATTCCGGGAACGATTTCAGGATTTCAGTTATCTGATTTTTTGTGATTTCCTCCGGTGAATCCTTTTGCCGGGCTTGTTTTACCTCTCCGGTAAGCCATCCTTGCCAGATCATCTTGTCGTTTCTTGCATCGTATATATTGACGACGAGCCTGCCCTCCTGGTAATTGTAGGTCGTCACATCGTTCATTGGTGCGTTCCACCAGCGACGGTAGGGATAATAGGCATTGCTGCTCCTTACTTCCTGGCGGTCGCGCACGTCCACCGTGAATTTCACGACGATCTCAGCCTGTTTTTCATCGAGCGCGTAACCCTTTGTTTCCATGGCTTCGGTGACGGCGCCGGACATCCTCCGGAGGTTAAGTTCGCTTCCGAGGATAGCGTCGTGGGTTATTCCCTTTTCAGGCTCCACTTTGAAAGTGCTGAAATTTTTCAGGTTTACGGAGGTATCGCGGTCGAATCCGGTTTGGGGGCCGCGGCTGCATGCAGCGCTGGTCAATACTACGAAGGACATTGCTGCCCAGAACTGCCATTTCAAAAGTTTGTTCTTCATGACATTTGTCGTTTAATCCGGCATATCGCCGGGTGGTCCTGTTGGACCGGTTCCGCGGGCTGCCGCCGCGGTGTACCGGTGTTTGAACGATGCAAAATTAGCGCCAGCGGTTGGGAGGAGGTTAGCCCGGAAAGGCATTGGAATATCCCGAAAGGACATATCGTATAGTGGGGATTAGATTTTTATTATAATCACCTAACCTCTGTACACAAGCGCCGGATTCGCATTTACTTTGCCATCATATTCTGAAACACCAATTCAACGAACTCATGACGCTCCTCAGTTTTGCACTTCGGATCAAGGAAGTCAGGGATTTACAAAATTCCTACGCTGCCACGCGCGATATCGACGTTCTCGCTCGCCTGAAAGATATGGAGAGAGAGCTTGACAGGTTGATTCACAGCATTATAACAACTCCACGTAACCCCTTTTAACGTCTTTTGCCGGTGGCGTGAACACATAACGCTTGACGTCGCCGGCGTTCCTTTCCCACGCCATGGGTAATATCGGTCAACGGGTCACTTTTAAAAAGCAACCAACCTGAACCGATCCATGATCCATTCACGACGTGACTTTCTTGGTACCGCTTCCGCCCTTGCCGCAGGGGCCGGTCTCTCTGCTATTGTACCTTCTTCCGTTTCCGCTTTCGCTCCTGTCTCTCCCGCCGACAAAATCCGCATTGGTGCCATTGGCATCAACGGAATGGGTTGGGCCGATCTGAATGCCATCCTCAAAAATCCGGGTACGGAATGCGTGGCACTCTGTGATGTAGATAAAAATGTGCTCGACAAGCGCGCCGCAGAGCTATCCAAAGGTGGTTCGAAAATCAAAACTTATGGCGATTACCGCCAGTTGCTGGCCGATAAGGATGTGGACGCGGTGGTGATTGGCACGCCGGATCACTGGCATTGCCTTATGATGGTAGAGGCTTGCCAGGCCGGAAAGGATATTTATGTAGAAAAACCCATCGGCAACTCCATTGCCGAGTGCCGGGCGATGGTAGCTGCTCAGCAGCGTTACAGCCGTGTAGTACAGGTAGGGCAGTGGCAGCGCAGCCAGAAACATTTTCGCGATGCCATTGATTTTGTACATTCCGGCAAGCTGGGGAAAATAAGACTGGTGAAAGTATGGGGCTATTTCGCGTGGGTAAACCCGATCAGCAAACTGCCGGACGGCAACCCGCCGGCCGGTGTTGACTATAAAAGCTGGCTCGGCCCGGCCCAGAGCAGGCCGTTTAACCCCAACCGTTTCCACTTCAATTTCCGGTGGTTCTGGGATTATGCGGGTGGATTGATGACCGACTGGGGCGTACATTTGCTCGATTACGCATTGTTGGGCATGAAATCCGCAACGCCCAACAGCATTATGGCGGCCGGGGGCAAATTCGCCAACCAGGATTCCGGCGCGGAGACACCCGATACGCTCACGACAGTATTCGAATTCGACGATTTCAACATCCAGTGGGAACATGCGATGGGTATCGACGGCGGCCCGTATGCGCGCGGGCACGGCATTGCATTTATCGGTAACAACGGAACGCTCGTTTTGAACCGCGACGGCTGGGAGGTGATCCCCGAAGGCAAGCGTATGGAAGCCGTGGCATTCCAGAAATCGGTGGACAATGGCCTCGATTTACACGCGCAGAACTTTATCGAAGTCATCAAATCCAGAAAAATGACTGATTTGAACGCGCCTATTCAGGTGGGCTCGGATATCGCTGTATTCTCGCAAATGGGTAATATCGCTTATCGTACGGGTAAGAAAATCTATTGGGACAAAGAAAAAGGGAAGTTTACCGATGATGAAGCCAATAAGCTGATCGCCAAGGAATACCACAATGGCTATAAGTTGCCTTCTGTCTCCTGAATTTTAATCGTCAATATGAAAAGGACTTTTTTCTGGCTGATTTTCCTTCCAATCGCGCTTACACACTCGGGTAATGCGCAGCAGGCGCGTGAAGCGGGCAAACCCGCGGGCGCGAAGCGGTACCTGTATGTAGCGACGCCCGGTATCAGGGATTACCTGGGTTACGGCGGGCACGGACTGCTGGTTTTTGATATGGATAACAACCACCGGTTCGTGAAACGGATTGCTACCGGCGGGCTGCACCCAAACGGCAAACCTTCCAACGTAAAAGGTGTGGCAGTGAGCGTTCCATTGAACAGTATTTTCGTGAGCACGATCGAAGGATTGCAGCGCATCGATCTCACGACGGAAAAAGTAGTTTGGGAAAAGGCATTTGAAGGCGGCTGCGACCGGATGGCGATATCGCCCGACGGCCGCACCATGTACCTGCCGTCGCTGGAAAGAGGTTTCTGGAATGTGGTCAGCTGTGAAACCGGCGATATCCTCAAAAAAATCAATGTGCACAAAAGGGCGCATAATACGATTTACGGCGCTTCGGGAAAGGCGGTGTATATGGGCGATATCGCAAGTCCGTGGCTACACATCGCCGATCCGAAAACGCATGAGTTAACCCGGAAGGTGGGTCCGTTCGCGAACTACGTACGGCCATTCACCATTACCGCCGACGAATCGCGGGCTTACATCACGGTCGATAGCCTGCTGGGTTTCGAAGTAGGCGACATTCAAAAAGGTACCAAAGTTGCGCATATCGAAGTGGAAGGGTGGGAGCGCGGTCCTGTGCGGCGGCATGGTAACCCGAGCCACGGCATCGGCCTCACGCCTGACGAAACGGAAATATGGCTTTGTGACGGGCACAATATGCGGATGCACGTTTTCAGCGCCAAGCCACCCTACCAACAGCTCACCACCATCCCCGTGCAAGACATGCCCGGCTGGGTGACGTTCAGCATGGATGGCCGGTATGCCTACCCGTCGAGCGGAGAGGTGATCGAGGTGAAAACCCGCCGGATCATCAGCACATTGAAGGACGAGTTTCACAACAACGTAGCCAGTGAGAAAATGGTGGAAATCCAGTTTACGGGGAGCAAGCCGGTACGCGCGGGCGACCAGTTCGGGGTTGGGCGTGCGGGTAAATGACGGCGCGATGGCTGCCATGCCGCGATTTTACAAAATGGTAATACCTCTTCCGGAACTTGCTTTCCTTTAAAGGTATTTTTAACTTATTCAGGGCGATCGCGCGGTATCCTGCGTTTGCCCGGCTTTATGAATGAGAGACAAAAACGGCTCAGGGAGCGGCGGCTGATCAAACTTTCGATCGTTACCGGTTCGGCTTTTACGATATGGGCCATTATCGTCGGTATAGCCGGTGATTCCAAATCCATTATTTTCGACGCCCTTTTTTCGATGGTCGGGATCAGTCTGTCGGGGGTGTCGCTGCTGGTGAACAACTTCGTTCGCAAGCCCGACGATGACGACCTGCCTTTTGGCCGTGCGCAATTCGAGCCGTTTTCGATGACCCTGCAATCGGCGGTGATCATTTTCCTCTGTTTGTACTCGCTCGCGACTGCGGTAATGGATATTATCGGCGGCGGCAAGTTCGTCGAGCTCGACATTGCTTTACCCTATCTGGTAGCATCCATTATCGGCTGTTTTTTGCTCTGGTTATATTTCAGACGGAAAGCGCTGCAAATCCGCTCCGAATATGTGCGCATTGAAGCTACCGAGTGGCAGCTCGATGCCCTGCTGAGTACGGGCGTACTCGTGGTGTTGTCATTGGGGTATTTTCTGCGGGATACGTCCATGGCCTACCTGATTCCCTACCTCGACCCCGGGATGGTGATTATCATTTCCATTCTTTTCCTGCGCATTCCGGTTGGCACATTCTGGAAAAACATCCGCGAACTGCTCCAATTCGCGCCCGACGACGAGGTGGAAGAGAAAATCCACCAGGAGGCAGAGGCGATTTCGAAGCACTACGGCTTCATTGATGAATATGTGCGCGTGGCCAAAACGGGGAGCAGCTACACCATCGAAATCGATTTTTTGCTGCCCGAAGAACTCGCACATACGCAGGTGAGGGAGCTCGACGGGATCAGGCAGGAGCTGTACGAACGCATCCGGGGCGATTATAAAATGTGGCTTACCATTTCATTTACCACCGAACGTAAATGGATGATTTGAGGGGTGCCTACCGCCGGGCGCCCGACCGCTGCAACTGCATTTGCTTGGGCGTAATGCCGAATTTCCTTTTAAATGCCTGGATGAAATTGCTGCCGGTGGAATAGCCTACGGCCTCCGCTACCTCGTCGACGGCCAGACCGCCGTCGAGCAGCAGCTGGCGGGCGTGCAGCATTCGCTTTTCGTGGATCAGCCCATAAACGGTGGTATTGTATTTCGATTTGAAACCCCCACGGATCTGGTGTTCCGATAGGCGCGAGTTTTCGGCAATGCTTTCCAGCGAATGCGCCGTCAGAAAATGCGTACTGAGGTATTCATAAATTTCGGACAGCTCCTGCCCGGCCACAGTTTGTAAGCTGAGGACGTCGGGTTCCTGCCGGTACTGCTGTAATTGCAGGGCGAGCAGTTCGAGAATTTTGCCGTTCAGGTACATTTCCGAAAGATCGTCGGCCACAGGTGCATGCAATATGCGGTGCAATACCGAATGCATTTCGGCATTCACCGGTGCCGCTTTCCCGAAAAGCGCCAGCGGCTGCCCGTTTTCCAGCGCTCTTTCCAGTGATTTCACCGGACTGCCGTTTTGTTGCAGGAATTGCAGCAAATGCTCCTTTTTCAGGATCAATGCCAGGTATTCAAAGCCTTTCTGCCGGTTGTAGAAGATATCCGAATCGAAATTTTCGGAATAATAAATATTGTACTCTGCCGGCCGCAACGGGTGCTCGCCGGGAATATCGCGAAAATGTGCATTGGAATGGCCCGTCAACTGGAAATGCAGGCTGATGTGCGGGTCGCTTTTCATGCCGCGGATTTGCATATCCTGCAAAAAATCAGCCTGGAAACGGATAATGCCGAAATTACGGGCATAGATATTCTTCACACGGTGATTCACGAAAGGTATCCGCGGCGCGTCGTGCTCGAACGTATCCACCGAAGGCTGCGAAAGAAACTTTCTGCCAGCGATTTCCCTGTATGATTCATTATCAATGATATAAGCCATGCACAAATTTCAATGTTTTTATCGGCTATCCCAATATTTTTCCAAACCCGGGGCACCTACCTTTGCCGGAAAACAGGTTTGAAACAATCATGAGTATTCTGGTAACAGGCAGTGCCGGGCATTTGGGTGAGGCACTTATGCGTACCCTCAGAAACGAGGGCATAGCAGCCACCGGCATTGATATTAAGCATTCAGCATATACCGATCTGGTAGGCGATATTGCAGACAGGGATTTTGTGAAAACGGCGATGCGTGGTGTCCGCACCGTGATGCACACGGCTACGCTGCACAAGCCGCATGTTGCCACACACAGTAAGCAGGATTTTGTGAATACCAATATTACGGGTACGCTCAATTTACTCGAAGAGGCCGTGATGCAGGGTGTTTCGGCCTTTTTGTTCACCAGTACCACCAGCACATTCGGTGCGGCCATGAACCCGGCGAAAGGAGAGCCCGCAGCATGGATTACGGAAGAAGTGGTCCCGCTCCCAAAGAATATTTATAGCGTTACCAAACTCGCCGCGGAAAGCCTCTGCGAGTTGTTTCATCGCAAAAGCGGACTGCCGGTGCTGATCCTACGAACGTCCCGCTTCTTCCCCGAGGACGACGACAATGCAGAAACCCGCCGGCTTTACGACACGCCCAATGTGCAGGCGCTGGAATTACTCTATCGCCGCGTCGATATTGCGGATGCCGTTTCGGCGCATTTATTAGCCATGGAAAAAGCCGGAACGATTGGTTTCGGCAAATACATTATCTCGGCGACCACGCCGTTTACGCCTTCCCATCTGGCACAGCTGCATACCGATGCCTCCGCGGTAATCCGCTCGTTGTATCCCGAATGCGAAGCGCTTTTCGATGCCCGGGGCTGGAAGTTGTTTTCCGAAATCGACCGCGTGTATGTGAATGAGCGCGCGCGGCGGGAGCTGGGGTGGGAGCCGACATATGATTTTACCCACGTGCTCCGGAGTTTGCAAAATGGTACGGATTTCCGGAGCGAGCTCGCGCGGGAAATCGGGAGCAAGGGATACCACGAAGAGGAGTTTGAAGAAGGGCCGTTTCCGGTGGAATAAGATGGCGTGAAGCTCCTGCTTCACGCACGTTATGTGCAGGCCTCTGGCCGGTCAGTAATGCCAAAAGATGACCATTGCATGATCGACCGGCCGGAGGCCTGCGAATAACCCGCACGAAGCAAGAGCTTCGCGCCATTATTCTCACATATTCAAAGCGCCACGCCCGGATGCGGCCAGGAACGCCTCTTTCAGCGCTTCTGCGTACGTTGGGTGTGCGTAGGAGATCGTCGACGATGCCAGATCCGTAATTTCATACTCCATGATCGTCACCGCCTGGGCAATCAGGTCGGCGGCACGGGCGCCGATGATGTGCACACCCAGCACTTCGCCGTATTTGGGATCGGAAAGTACTTTGGCGAAACCGGACGTGTCTCCCGCCGCACGACCACGACCGCTTGCAGAGAACGGAAATTTGCCTTTGTTGTATGGGATACCCTGTTCTTTGAGCTGCTCTTCGGTAAGTCCCACACTCGCCACTTCCGGCCAGCTGTAAACGACACCCGGAATGCGGTCGTAATTGATTTGGTGCGGATGGCCGTGAATACCTTCTACCGCTGCAATCGCTTCATCTTCGGCTTTGTGAGCGAGCATTGGGCCTTTGATCACATCCCCGATCGCATACACATTGGGTGCGGTCGTCTGGAAGGTCGTATTGGTCACGATCCGGCCACGGTCGTCCTTCTGGATAGATGTATTTTCAAGCCCCAACCCGTCGGTGTAAGGCTTCCTGCCGACGGCGACCATGCAATAATCGGTGGTGATTTCCTGCTGTTTCTGGTCTGCACCGGTGTATTTGACCGTCACTTTCTTGCCGTCACTCACCGCCGAATCGACCCGCTGGCTGAGAAGGATCTCGATACCTGATTTGGTGAGGATCTTTTTCAGTTCGGTCGTCAGTTCCTTGTCCATGGTTGGCACGAGATTGGCTGCGTATTCGATGATCGTCACCTTGGTACCGAGTCGTGCATACACTGACGCCATTTCCACGCCAATCACCCCGCCGCCGATCACCGACATCGTGGCCGGGATTTCGTTCAGTGACAATGCCTCTGTGGAGGAGATAATGCGCTTTTTGTCGATTGCCGCATTGGGCAGCGAAATCGGCTTCGAACCCGTCGCTATGATCGTGTATTTGCTTTGGTATTCCTGCTCCGAACCATCCGCGCCCTTCACGGCAATGCGGTCGTTGGAGAGGAACCGTGCGGTACCATAAATCACGGCGATCTTGTTTTTCTTCATGAGGAAATTGATACCCGCCACATTTTGCGATACCACTTCGCTTTTGCGTCCGAAAAACTGCTTGACGTCCAGCGAAAGCCCTTTTATCTGAATACCAAAATTCAAGAAACGTGTCTCCGCATCATGGTAATGTTCGGAGCTGTCGAGCAATGCCTTGGCGGGAATGCAGCCAACATTGGTGCAGGTGCCGCCCAGGTTGTTGTACTTTTCGATAATGGCTGTTTTGTAGCCTAGTTGAGAGGCCCTGATGGCCGCGGTGTACCCGCCCGGCCCGGAGCCGATCACGATCAGATCATAATCCTGGTTAATCATGGGAAATTATTATACTTGGCAGTATTGAGTGATGATATTTCAATTGCTGCCCAATGTAATGCAACCAGCGGTGAATTTCAATCCACTACGGTACAAATCTCCACCAGAAAACCATTCAAATCGCGCACATAAGACACCACTTGTCCCCACGGCTTGGTTTTAGGTTTTGAGACCAGCACGGCTCCGGCGTTCAATGCTTTTTGAAATGCCTCTTCCACATTATCAACCGTAAACCCAATCTCAAATGCAAATGGCTTGGCTGCCGGGTCGCTTTCCGTGAAACCTTCGGGAATATTGGTTTTGGCCAGTTCCGTCCGGGCAAATGAGAGCGTCGTATTGCCGGTGATCAATTCGCCGTAATCGCCGTCGGGCGTGACGAACTTCCTCTGGAAACCAAATGCATTTTCGTAGAATTCGATGGTCGCTGTTACGTCCCTGACGTACAGAATGGTGTATGCAAAATTCGCCATTGTCAACGGAGGTTTAGAGATGATCGATCGATTGATGTTCGAGCACATTGCCTGATTGGTCAATGAGTATGAGAGGATTGTGCGAAACTTCCCAGATATTCCCTTCCGGATCGGCAAACAGGAAATAGCAGCCACCAAATGCCGGCTCGGTGATGGGCTGGACAATTTTCACGTCTTTCCGGGATAATTCGCCATAAATACCCTCTACCTCCGCACGGGAATTAACCATCAAAGCCATGTTGAATGGACGGAAGCCGCTTCCCTCTGGATCCTGATTATTGAATTTCGCGAGGTCTTTTCGGCCAAATAAGCCTAGCAAAATTCCGTTCAATTTGAAAAAAACAATGTCCTGATTGGCCGCTTCTATCTTCCACCCCAATATATGGGTGTAGAAATCGCGGAGTGCCGGAAGATCGTCGGCGGCGAGCGTGAGGACGCTGAGTCGTTGTTCCATAGGATGTTTGTTGAATGATGCGACAAAACTAATAGTCGTCCGGAAAAGGCTGTTTGGAAAAAAGCGACAAAATCAAATCAGGGAAGGGGCTATGCCTGCATATTTGCGGATTTCGTTGCTGAGATGTGCGTGGTCGTAGTAGCCGGCTTCGAGTGCGATGTCGAGCAAGGATTGCCTTTCACCTTTTTTGATGAGCTCCACCGCACACCGGAAACGAATGATATTGAGGAATTCTTTGGGGCTGAGGCCAATATGTTGTTTGAATGTCCGTTGCAGTTGCCGGATCGACATACAACTGTTTTGTGCCAACGTCGCGACGTCAATCAAGCCATTTTTTGATTCAATTTCCCTGACAACCGGCGTAAGGGGGCGGTTCCCGTTCTGTAATCTACGGAGGAAGAACTGGTCGAGGCAGGGTTTGGGCGCCATTTCTGCTCTACGGAGGTCCGGAGCGAGCGCAGGATCGAATTCAGCCGTTCGATCAGTGAATTCGTGCATAGAATCATATTGATAAAATGCAGCAAACCCGGCCGGCCTGAAACGTACGCCGATGAGTAATGATCCGGGCGTAACGGTAGTTTCAATGGCGTGGGACATCGTTCCCACCAGGTAACTGCTTTCATTTTTCATGAAGAAACCATCCGCATCGGGCAACTCGTCATCACCGAGGTTCATGATGATATCGACGCAGCCGTCCGGCAGGATCGTTTGGGCGGCCATAGGCATATCATCACCCGTTACTTTCCAGTAGGCATCGATGTACAGCGCGAGCGCCGGATGGGGACGGTATTCCGTGTAGGCCATATTATTGGTTACTTGCGGCAATCACCGGCAACACAAACTGCCATGCCGGATTGGTAGGTTCCTGATGTTCCTTTCTGACAATTTCGTTGAATTTTTTCAGCATTTCCGGGTGTTTAGCAGCGATGTCGGTCGTCTCGCTGCGGTCCGTCCGGAGATTGAAAAGCTGCCATGGGTTGCCCGGGTTTTTGCGAAGGTCGGTTTTGACGGCCTTCCAGTCACCCATGCGGATGGCGATCTGGCCGCCTTTTTCGGGATATTCAAAATAGAGGTAGGGGTGCTTTGGCTGCCGGTTGGTTTGTCCTAACAACTCGGGCAAAAAGGAAATGCCGTCGGTAGGAGGGGCAGGCTGGCCTGTCAGTTCCGCTAATGTGGCCAGAAGGTCGTATTGAGCGGAGATATGGTCGGTTACCCGGCCAGGCTTGATCTTCCCGGGCCAGCGGGCGATAAACGGCTCGCGGATACCGCCTTCGTAAACGTCCATTTTGAGGCCGCGTAAGCCGGCCACGCTGTTAAAGAATTGTGCGTTTACGCCGCCATTGAAGGTGGCGCCATTATCGCTGCTGAACATCACAATGGTGTTTTCGTCCAGACCGAGGGCTTTTAGTTTGTCCAAAATAATACCGACCTGATCGTCCAGAAAGGTTACCATCGCTGCATAGGTCGATAGCGGGTATTTGGTGGACGCATACCCTTTTTCACCATAGTAGGGCTTCTCGTCGAACTGCCCCACGTATTGCTGCACATAGGCGTCCGGCGCTTGCAGCGACACGTGCGGGATGGTGTAAGGCATGTACAGGAAAAAGGGCCCGCCTTTGCTCCGTTCGATAAATGCCAACGCCTTTTCGGTCATTTTTACCGGGGCATATTCCTTGCCTTTGAAAGAATCGAAATCGACGTCGGTGGCTGTGGCCGGATCGAGCTTGCGGTGTACGTCCTGCCAGGGCTGTGCCAGCGTATCCCAACGGTCGTTTTCCCACAAATGCGACGGATAGAGGTTGTGCGCCTGTTTCTGGTCGAGGTAGCCGTAATAGTAATCGAAACCCTGCTTGCTCGGCGTGCCTTCGGTATTATTCATGCCCATGCCCCATTTGCCGGTGAGGGCGGTTGCATAGCCTTTTTGTTTCAGGAGTTCGGCCACGGTGAGTTCCGAAGCGGGCAGCGGCATTTGTCCGCGCTCCTCGTCGTCGCGGAATGTACCGAGCTCGAAGTTTCCGCGGATCGCCGAATGCCCCGCGTGCTTGCCCGTCATGAGCATGGCGCGCGCGGGCGCACATACGGGCGTACCGGTGTAATGCTGTGTGAAACGGATGCCTTCTTTGGCGAGGCGGTCGAGGTTGGGCGTTTTGATCTTTTGCTGGCCATAGCAGCCGAGTTCGCCGTAACCGAGGTCGTCGGCGTAGATGTAAATGATGTTGGGGAGTTTTTTTTGTGTCGGTTTGACTTTTTGGGCCATCGCCGCGGAGGTAACCGATAATGTCAGTAAGAAAAGGTTCAGAAGTTTCATTCAGGTGCGGTTTGGATTTAGGAGGGCGGAAATTTAACCAAAATTTAACCACACCGGCGGGGAGTAATTCGAAAATATACCTTGCTATATTTGTCGCCGTATTTAATGCTAAACCCATATGTCTGAAAAAGCCAATCCCGGAAAGCCCAAGCAGCCGGGCATATTCAGCTTACTGGCTCCATACAAGGCGTTGATCGTCCTGCTTCTCCTGTTTGCATTGCTAAGCAACGGGGTCAACCTGTGGCTTCCCAAACTGGTGGCCGACGGGATCGACGATTACACCCGTCAGCAGTTCGACCTCGACGCCATCCTGACCGAGTTCACCGGCGCGGTGATCTTCATATTTGTTTTTGCATACCTCCAAAGCATTATCCAGACTTACGCCTCCGAAAAAGTGGCCCGCGACCTGCGGACGAAACTGGCGGACAAAATATCGAAACAAAGTCACGCATTTATCGAGGAAACCACCGCCGCGAAGTTGCTGACCAATCTTACCGCCGACATTGATTCGATTAAAATGTTTGTGTCACAGGCTATTGTGGCGATCGTTTCGTCGCTGTTTCTCATTATTGGCGCGAGCGTATTGTTGCTGAGCATTAATTGGAAACTGGCGTTGACGGTGCTTGCCATCATCCCGATTATCGGCGGCATGTTTGCCATCACATTGAAGAAAGTCCGCACATTGTTTGTACAAAGCCGAGAGGTGATCGACTGGCTGAACAAGATCATCAACGAAAGTATCCTCGGTTCCGCGCTGATCCGGGTAGTGAACTCCCAACAGCTGGAATACGCCAAGTTTCTGGAAGCCAATACCAAGGCCAAGGGTTTCGGACTTGCGATTCTGAGCCTTTTTGCGGGGCTTATTCCTGTGGTGACATTTACAGCCAACGTTTCCATGCTCACCATCCTCGTCCTCGGAGGGCATTTCGTGATCGAGGGCGATATGACTTTGGGAAGTTTCGCGGCATTCAACAGCTATTTGGGAATCCTGATATTTCCGATCCTGGTCATTGGCTTTATGAGCAACGTAATTGCCCAGGCTACCGCATCCTACCAGCGGATTTCAGGTGTTTTAAATATTGCTGACCCCGTGCCGGGCGGAGCTTCTACCGAGGCGCTGCGCGGGAATGTTAGCTTGGAGCAAGTGACGGTCCGGTATGGCGAAAAGCCGGCTTTGAAGGACGTCACTTTCTCGGTCAATGCAGGGTCGCGCATTGCCGTGATCGGCCCGACAGCCGCAGGGAAAACGCAGCTGCTGTATTTGCTGACGGGCCTCATCAAGCCGCAGGAAGGCCGCATTACTTTCGATGGACATCCGATCGACTACTACGACAGTGAGTCGTTTCACCGCCAGGTAGGTTTTGTTTTTCAGGATAGCATCATTTTTAACATGAGCATTCGTGAAAACATCGCATTCAGCACGACTGTCACGGACGAATCCTTGCAAAAAGCGATCGATACCGCCGAGCTGACTGCCTTTATCGAAACGTTGCCAGACGGCCTTGACACCATCGTCTCCGAACGTGGGACGAGCCTTTCAGGTGGGCAGAAACAGCGCATTATGCTGGCCCGTGCATTGGCCATGAATCCGAAAGTACTCCTGCTCGACGATTTCACCGCGCGGGTCGACAATACCACTGAAAAGAAGATCCTCGCCAATGTGGAGCGGAATTACCCGGGTACAACATTGATTTCCGTGACCCAGAAGATCGCAGCCATCGAGCATTATGACCAGATTGTAGTGCTGATGGAGGGCGAGCTCATCGGCTGCGGCACGCATGACGAGCTGATGCTGACAAGCCCGGAATACGTGCAGATTTTCAATTCGCAACAAAGCACGAGCAACTATGAACTACGATCTTAACAAAATTTCGGAGGAGCAGCAGAAAACCTCCACTTTGAAGGCGCTTGGGAAGTTGCTGAAATTGATCGCACACGAGCGGGGCAACCTGGCCCTGGCGCTGGGCGCTATTACTTTGAATACGGCAGTGAACCTGTTTGGCCCGTACCTGATCGGCCACGCCATAGACAAGTATGTGGTGACGAAGCAGTTTCACGGGTTGCTGGTGTTCGGCGGAATTTTGCTGGCGATGTACCTGCTGGGGCTCGCCACAGCCTACACACAAACCAAACTGATGGGGGGGGTGGGGCAGCGCCTGCTGTTTACGCTCAGAAATGCCATTTTCAACAAATTGCAACAGCTTCCGGTCGCGTTTTTCAACCAGAATAAGGCTGGCGACCTGATTTCCCGGGTCAATAACGACACGGATAAGCTGAACCAATTCTTCTCGCAATCGCTCATGCAGTTCGTCGGAAGTATTTTCACGATGCTCGGTGCGGGTATTTTCTTGTTGGTGATTAATATAAAACTGGGCTCCGCCGCATTGGCACCTGCCGTGCTGATCCTGATTTTTACGGTTGTGCTTTCGCCCTGGGTGAAGGCTACCAATGCCAAAAACCTCAAAAGTACCGGTGCGCTGAGTGCTGAGATCCAGGAAAGCCTGAACAATTTCAAAGTGGTGATCGCATTCAACCGTCGCGACTATTTCAGGCAGCGCTTCCAGTTGGCGAACCTTGAAAACTATCGCACGGCCATTCGTGCGGGCCTGGCCAACAATATTTTCCTGCCTACCTATTCATTCTTCTCCAACATCGCCCAGCTCGTGGTGCTCACGTACGGCATTCACCTGATCAGCATCAGGGAGTTCAGTGTGGGGTTATTGGTGAGTTACCTGGCTTATGCCGTCAACTTTTACAACCCGCTTCGGCAGCTGGCGGCATTATGGACGAGTTTCCAGGTGGCGATGGCCGGCTGGGACCGCATTTCGCAAATCCTCGCATTGGAAACCGACCTCAAACCTGTGACGGAAACGACCCGCGAAACCGGCAGCGCATTGCTGGAATTTCGCGATGTCCGTTTCGGTTACGACAGCCGTGAAATTTTGCATCAGGTCAATTTTAAACTGGAACGCGGTAAAACTTACGCGTTGATCGGCCCTACCGGCGGTGGGAAAACTACTACGGCTTCGCTCATCGCGCGCCTGTATGACCCGCGCGAGGGCACGGTGTTGCTCGACGGTCGCGATATCCGCACCTATTCGCCCGAAGAAAGGAGCCGTAAAATCGGTTTCATTTTACAGGAACCATTCCTTTTCTCCGGCACCATCCGCGAGAATATCCTTTATGGCAACGACGAGTTGAAGGATTATTCCAACGACAAACTGGAACAGGTGATCCGCAGCGCTAACCTGGGAGAGATACTCGCATTGTTTGAAGATGGATTGGAAACAAAAGTATCGGCAACCGCTGATAGTACCAGCCTGGGCCAGAAGCAGCTTATCGCATTCATGCGTGCCGTTCTGCGCAGCCCCGAGCTCCTGATTCTCGACGAGGCCACCGCCAATATCGACACGGTTACCGAAAAACTCCTTGGCGACATTTTGAAACAGCTCCCTGATTCGACCACGCAAGTCATCATCGCCCATCGCCTGAACACCATCGAAAGCGCCGACGAAATCTTCTTCGTCAACTCCGGCGAAGTAAACCGCGCCGGGTCTCTGGACGACGCCATGGGGATGTTGCTGAAGGGGAACAGGGCAAGCTAGGCGGCGACTTGGGTACCTTCCAGCAACACCCACATCGCTTCCCGGCAAATCTTCTCTGCGTCGATCATCGGGAGGAAGCTTTCGTGAGAGCAGAAGGAAAAATTCATTTTGCTGGCGAAGGTGCTTACTACGAGGGTGTTGGGGTTGCGCCATGGAAAACCCACGGATGGGCTGTGCATGGCCCGGACGCTGAAATTGTTGTAACTCACCGGAATATCCAGCACACCCATATTGGAGATTGTAATGTCGTGGCTGCCTTTGGTGGAGCGCATATGCCGGAGTAACGCTCCGGTGGAGCTGTGGAAATACTCGGTGATGAACATCATTTCGGCTGCATTCACGTTTTCGGCCTTCTCAACCAGCGCTTGTTTCATTCTCCGGGTTTCCGCCCAGAAATCATTTTGCGCATCTTTGTGAGTCAGCGAAAGTTCCACAATCGGGGCGAATGCGAACAGATGATCGCGGCCGATGGCGGACAGGTAACGCCGGATGTCCACGGGGCTAATGACCTTGTTGCGAGAAGCTTTTCCTTTCACCGACCGGTGCGCGAGCAGCGAGGCTGTACACAATGCGGCCTGGATCGTCGTTTTTTCGACCTTGCACTTTTTGACCAGCGCGGTGGTTGTTTCTTTGTCGAGCGTATGCGTGAGCAGGTAGTAATCACCTGTGCGCGGCGTGGGCTTGGGGTTCAGGATGGTAAAAAGGCCTTTCGCCAGCGCCGAAAACAGCTTCCCTTTCCAATGGATCATCCGGCTGTCGCGGATCGAAGCCGGTACAAGGGAATCGACGGACTGGAAGCCTTCGTAAGGTTCGAGTTCCATTTCAGCATCGTCGAGCAGGAGAAGCAGCTCGCGCATGAGGGTTACGAAGCCCGAGCCGTCGCATACACAATGCGGGCATACGACCAAGAGATCGGACACGTTCTCCGATCGCAACCATACCAGCCGTGCAGCCGGATCTTTCGTCAGATCAAACGGTTTTTCCCATTCCAACAGACTTGTTTCTTCCCATTGAATGTCGGATGTTCGTTTGATAATGTGGATGGGGATAGGAGGAATATCCGGATTGGTCACAAATACAGGGACATTTGTCTCGTTTTTCCTGACATTACAACGAAGTAAGGGGTGCCGGTTTTGAATTTTAGCCAGTGCATCGGCAACTTGTTGTTCGGAAAAATGTCCTTCAATAGTCGCTGCAAAAACGCAATTTACGGGCGCGAGCCCGTCGGCATACATAATGCGCTCTCCGACAATCATTTGTCTGTTCATTTCAAATCCGGGATAGTAAGGGGTTTAGTTTCGAGTAAATGCTTTTTGAGCAGTTTCATCGCCGTGCCGATGATGAACTCGGCGTCCTGGCGGGCAATATATTTTTCTTCGGAGTGAAATGCGAAATCCATGCGTCCCCGGAACGTCGATACCGACACTTTCGAGGGATTCCCCATCGGGAATCTGGAAAGCGGGCAATGCACTTCGGTAACCCGGAGCGGCCCGTAGGTTTCATTCAGCGGAATGCGGCCAATGTTGGCAAATGCAAAATCGTGGCCGCCCTTCCCGGCTTTCGCATATTTAATGCTGCGTGGGTAAAGCGGTACCAGGTATTCGCTGAAAAGGAGTAATCGGGCAGCGTCGGTTTGTTCGAGTTGTTTGTGCAGGCGTGCTTTCAAGGCTTTGGCCTGCTCGCGGAATCCGTCCTTGTCCTTCGGCGTTGCGAGGCCTATCATCGACGGAAACGGGAACAGGTGGTCCTTTTCTATTTCAGGTAAAAACCGGCGCATATCCACGGACGCGAACATTCTGCCGCTCGTGCGCACATGGGCGGCGCGCTCGAATGCACGCATGAACACGAGGATTAGCGCGGTGTTGAGGTGAATGCCTTTTTCTTTACAAACAGAAAGTAGCATGGCCGTTTCTTCCTCGCTGAGCTTCCAGCGGATGGTATAGAAACGGTCTTTTACGACTTCTTTCATGCCGGATACTGCTAAAAGGAAGATGCGCGTAATGCCCGCGATCGCCCTACCGGCGAGCCGGTTGAGGATGTTCTTCCGAACGGCCTCCGGTACCAAAGCTTGCGGGGAAAACGCCGGGTAGGGAGGCAGGTCGGTCGCCGGGTTACCAAGACATTCGAGCAGCTCGCGCATGATGGTCATAGCCGATGTGGCGTCGCCAATGCAATGGTGGCAGACGACCAGCAGCTCCGAAACGTGTCCGGAACGCACCCAGGCAAGCCGTGCGAGCGGGAGATTGGTTTGGTTAAAGGGCGTGCCCCATTCCGTTTCCGCTTCGTCGATCCAGGTCTCTTCCGAAAGCCTGTCGACGATCCGCAGCGGAATGGGTAATATCGATTCGGACGTTACGTACCAGGGAATGCCTTGGGCATCGGTTTCCACGGTAACGTTCAGGAATGGATGTTTTTGCTGGATTTTCTGCAAAGCGCTGATCAACGCGTCCTCGTCGGTCTCTCCCGCAATTTTTACCGGAAATACCACATTCACAGGCGTATCCGCGCCTGCGTACATAGAAGCTTCCAGAAAGCCCAACCGTCTTTTCATAGGCGTACGGAATGGGGTATGGCTACGGTTTCAAAAAGGATTTCCATGGCGTTTTCCCGGATTCGCATGGCGGTATCCCGCGGCATGAATTCCTGGTTTGAAACAAATGAGAAATCCATCTGACCATTGAAAGTGGTGGTAATGATGGTGTTGGGGTTCGCAAACGGGCCAATGACCGTCGGACTGTAAATGGTATCGACTGTGAAATTCCGGTATTGCGCGGGAATGTCGAGCTTACCCATGTTGGAAAACATAAAATCGTTACCCACTTTGGCATAGGTCAAAAAACGGCGCAGCTTATGGACGGCACTGTGCGACGCCTCCATGATCATCGTAAATTCGTAAGGGTTCAGCTTTGTCATCTGTTTGGAAACATGGGTTTGAAGCGATTTGGCCTTTGCCCAGAAACCGGTTCCAACGGATTGTTGAAGACTGATATTCAATGCTAACCCGAACGAAAACAGCATATCGCGCTTCACCTCGGGCATATAGCGGCGGATATCCACCGGACAAGTTGCTTTACCATGCGCCGCTGCGCCATTTACCGCTTTGAAAGCCTCCATCAATGCGAGCCCGATAGCGGTATTGACCGTCACGCCTTCTTTTTTACAATAGGTAAACAGCGCTTTCGACTGTTCCGTACCCAATTTCCAGTTAATCAGATAGTCGCCGGACCTTGGTGCGGGTTTTCTTTTGGTTGATATAAATAAAGAACCTAATGAAAGCCCCAGACTGACCAGCGCAGCAGAGAGCTTCGTCTTGAAGCGGTTACGGCCATTGTCGAGGATTTCGCCCGGCACCAGATCGCGGATGCTTTCGAATGCCGGTGCCTTTCCAATCTCTGCCTGCGGATCATCGAGCAATGCCAGCAGGTCGGAGAGCAATGCTACACCTGAGCCGCCGTCGCACATGCAATGGTGAAAAGCCATAATGAGGTTCGACACTTCGGCGGAGCGTATCCAGGTAACGCGAAGCAGCGGACCGTTGGAAATATCGAACGAAGTGCCCAGTTCACGGACGGTTTCGCGGTTCCAATCATCCTCTCCGGTGCGTTCCACGATTCTGAGCGGAATTTGCGGGGTCGACGGAGGCGTGTGGAAATAGGGCCTCCCGCGCGCGTCGGTGCCGATGGCTGTGCGCAGCATGGCGTACTTTTCCTGCAAGCGGGCGAGTGCCTGTACAAGCCCCGCATGGTCGATCGCCCCGTCGATTTTAAGCGCATACACCCCATGAAACGGCTCAGTACCATCGCCGAAAAGCACCCTTTCGAGGAAAAGCAGGTTTCGTTTCATCGGTCAGGCGGTTTCAGTTATACGATTAGCGATCGCAAAATCTTCGAGCAATGAAACGGCTTTCGCATTGCCGCCCGCGGCATTGAATGTGTCGCGGATATGCTGCGCGGCGTTGCGGTACTGCGGGTTTTCAAGCAGTTCCCGCATCGCGTTTTGCACGTCGGCCACACGCAGCCTTTTATACCTCACTTTAATCCCGCAGCCGGCATTTTCAATTAATGCGGCCGTGTGGAAATGGTCGTAGGCAATAGGGGTAATGAGCATCGGCAGGCCGTTCATGAACGTGTCGTTCACGGTATTGAACCCGCCGTGGCAGATCACGGCATCCATTTTTGGGATAATATCGGCCTGGGGTACAAAGCCTTGTACGATAAAATTCTCCGGCCATTCATCGATCACCGACGGGTCGGTAGCCGCGACAATCGTGATCGGTTCGTTACCGAATGCTTCGATCAGTTTCAGGAAAAACTCCTTGCGGATATCGACAAGCAATGTCCCCAGCGACACGAATACTTTGGGGGTAGTAGCTTTTTCGAGCCGTTCCCAGTCGAACGGGGTGTCATTGGGCCTGCCTTGCACCGGCCCCACAAATTTCATGTGCGGATCGGGCTCGGGGAAACCGGCAAACTCCTTGGAGGTGAACACAATGTTCATCTCATGTGAATGGATCACAAACTCGTCGGTATAAATGCCGAGCTCGTGTTGCAGGCCTTTGATGAGGTTCTGCTGCCATTCGAAAATCTTCGGGGCAGAGTGGGCGGTATCGCCCATTACATCCGGCGGCACGGGCGTGGTCGTCACGCAGGGAATGCCTTTGAGATGCGCTGCCAATGCCCCGGCGAAGGTAATGCAGTCGTTCACGATCACATCCGGCTGGAAATCGTCGGCCACGCGCGATACGCCCGGCACCATGATGCGCGCAAAGGGAATATAGGTTTCCTCCAAAGCGAGTTTCATCACTTCCGGGCCGGAGAGGGAAGGGCCGTCGTCCTGGCGTTTCAGGATGCGCGCGATCTCCTCCTGGTGCGGGGCGAGTTCTGCTTCGGGCAGAATATAGCGGCCGCCTTCGGGAATGTGTTTGTCGGCAAGGGGAATAATACCCGTCCAGGCTACTTGATGCCCGTTGGCGATGAGGCTTGCTCCAACGCTGAGTGTGGGACTGATGTGTCCGAAAAAAGGGGGTACTACAAAGAGGAATCTAGCCATTATGCAAGACTTTAACGGGTATCCGATCGAGCCACTGCGCCGCAGTGCGGGTGCCGCCAGCTTGCTCGAAAGAGCCCTGGATGCGATGCGCCGCGAGCCGGTAACCCGGATCATTTAATATATCACTGACCGCATTTCTAAGGTGCGGTGCTTTAAACCGGTTGAAATTGAGCCTTACCCCACACCCGTTCGCCACCACGCGCCCGGCCACGTGCGACTGATCGTACGCGATCGGGATCACTACCAGCGGCAGGCCGTTGGATAATGCTTCAGATACGGTATTGTGGCCGGCGTGGCATACTACGCCGTCGAGGTGGGGGAGTAATTCGAGTTGGGGCACGCGCTGTTGTACCAAAAAATTGGAGGGCCACGACTCGAACAGCGCTTCGTCCGAAACCACTACGACAAATAGCTCTTCACCGCCAAATGCCTCGATTATTTTGGAAAAGAAATCTTTCTTGAACTGGTGATCGAATGTGGTACCGATGGAAATCAGGATTTTGGGAACGGTTTGGACCTTCAATTTCTCCCAATCAAAAGGAATGTCGGCAATGCGGTTGCTGATTACCGGCCCGGGAAAACGGTAGTGGTCCGGCAGTTCCATTTCTCCAAAAAACTCCCTTGATGTAAATACGAGCGTCAGCAATTCCGAGGTCGCGAGCGATTTTTCGCCCTCGATACCCAGCTCCTGTTGCAGGCCGACGATCTGTTTGACCTCCCATTCATGAATTTTGGGCAAATCTTCCATCATTTTCACGGCCGCAGGCGCGGTCACCGACGTGGCGTAAGGAATATCGAGCAAATGCGCGGCCATACCACCGGCAAAAACCTGGTGGTCGTTGATGACTACATCGGGCTGCCAGCTTTGGAGCAGCTGCATAATGCCGTCGAACATGTAGCGGTTGAGCGGCACGAGTACTTCTTCGTAGAGGAACTTGATGCTCTCGATGCCGTACACATTCTTTTTGGTAATGATATCGAGGTATTCGGCATTCGCTTGTTTCTCGGAATCGTCCTGGTCGTAGCGGATCACGAGCAGCCGGCCGCCCACGGGCAGTTTTTCCTGCAACTGCTCGTCCAGGCTGATCCACGCCACCTCGTGCCCCAGCGCCAGAAGCTCGGCGCCTACGCTGAGCGTGGGGTTAATATGGCCGGTAAGTGGGGGGACGATGAAGGCGTATTTGGACATCTTGCGGTATCGTATCGGTCTATTGGTGGTTAGGTGTCGGGCGTATTGCGTTATGGTATCGATCTTTTGGGTGGTCTGGTGCCGTAGCGTCTACTTGGATTTGCACCGGAGCGTTATTGCTTTTTAGCACCGTCCCCGGACTAAAGTCCGGGGTCATGGATTGCGTTCTCTTTTATTTACTATCGTATCCATTTCCGTCGGCTTCAGCCGACGGGGCCGGGGGCCGGGGGCGCTATCCGCTATCCATTTCCGTTGGCTTTAGCCGACGGGCGACGGGCAATGGGGCATTTCGGCCGATGGGCGACGGGGATGTTTCGAGAAATTTCTCGAGCTCTTTTCCTATCGCCTCGGGCTGCTGCACAGGCACGTTGTGATCGCCCGGGGCGAGCACGAGCGTTGCGTTTCTTATTCTCGAAGCCAGCGTGCGGCCGGAGGGTATGCAGTTGGATTCTTCGCCGTAGATCAATAGCGTTTCGTGCCGGAGCGCCGCTATCGCCGGATCATTGAAAAAGGCTTTCTCTCCCTCCATATCCGACCGGATGGACGTTTCATTAAACAAAAACTCATACATCCGATGGTTTTTCTCCAATTGTCTTTTACCTGCAAGAAGGCGTGTCGTATCCGCGAAGTTTTCGATGTAGTGGATCAGGAATTCCTTGCTGTACGTATCGATGATCGTGAGCGTTTCCTGTTCGCTCGGGTCGGGGCCTTCGATGATAGCCAGCTTGCCCACGCGCTCCGGGAAACGGGTTGCCATTTTCAGTGCTACCAGTCCGCCATAGCTGTAACCGGCCAAATGTGCCTTTTCGATGCCGAGCGCGTCCATCAGGTCGCGGAGATCGTTGGTCATCGACGCGAGATCGTAGCCGGTTTGTACCTTTTCGCTCATGCCATGGCCTTTCATATCGAACAGCACCACGCGGAAATGCTTCGCGAGCAGGGGGGCGATATTGAAATAGTACACGGCCAGGTTACTGAACATCCCATGCACCATGACGATCGTCTCCTTACCCTTGGGGTTCAGTTCCTGCACGTGCAGACGGACATTCGGCAGGTTGACTATTGGCATTCCTGAATGTAGTTGATGATGTTTTCGAGTTTCAGCTGGATGATTTCGTCCAAATCCATATTCGACAGCCAGCCGGTGAAGTCGATATTCGATCCGAAATGGTTTTTGACTTTTTCCGAGAATGCTACGATCTCGATGCTGTCCATTTCGAGGTCTTTGGTAAATGAGCTGGCAGGCGTAATATCCATTTCCTCCACAAACTCCTCGCCGATCACCTCGGTGATGAATTGGTTTAAGGTTTCAAAAATCTCCTCTTTGCTCAGCTTGTTTTCCTGTATCAGTTGGTCCATCCGATGATGTAATTAAAATGTTTGATAGTATTGATCCATGTATCCTGAATGCGCAATGCATCCCCGTTAATCTCCTCGATTTGGTAGGCCCTTGGATTACCCATAAGCCCTTTTCCGAGCATTTTGCCGAATGCCTCTTTCGCTACCCAGCAGCGCGTCATCCATTCGTCCTGGTCGCGGCCGGCGAGCAGTGCCACTTCTGCAGCGGTAAACACGATTTCGGTGAAACCCAGGCTTCTTGGCTGTATTTCCTCAATATCGATCCCTACCGGGCCTTTTTCGCTGGCAATGGCGACGGCTTCCAGGTTTTTGTGCGCCAGTGAAATGTGAATGCCACCCGTCATCGAGCCGTCGAGGAACGGCTTGCCTACCTCGTCCGACCGTATTTCAAACTCGATCGGGAAATAAGCCTCCTTGCGCGAGCGCAGCAGAAGCATACGCGTGGCGTCCTTGGCCGCCACCCGGCTGATCATCCATTCCTTCTTTTTGTTAGGCATCAGGCTCCGATGGTGGCGTTTTTCGGGCTGGTTGAAATACCTTTTTAAAATAAAATCCCACGAAACAACGCGCTGGTAGGCATTGCGGAACAGGAACACTCCGGGCGCCACTTCGTCGGACAGCACGTTTTGCAACGGTGCCATGGATACGTTCCAGAGCTTGTCGTCGATTTCCAGGCGGCGGTTCTGCCAGCCGCGGATGATCGACCATACTTTTCCCTCGCGTTTGAGGATGAAATCGGCGGTGGCGGTTTCGCCGGTGAGCTCTGTAAGGCGACAGGTGCATTCGAAAATGCCGGTCTGGTCTTCCATTTCGCCATAAAATTCCACCTCATTGATTTTCACCGGGAATGCAATGCGGTCCTTAGTCAATGTGAGTTGAAGCCAGAGGCCGAAAAGCTGCCCTGCATTGTCGAGCAGTGAACCTTTGCCCGCGTCACCGGAAATGAGGCCGGTAATGCCGTTTTGAGCCACACTTACCACTTCGCGGATTCCCTGGTACGCAGGGCCGTGGAACATATTTTCGCGGTAAATTTGCTCGGGTGTAATGTGTATTCCAAGCGATTCACCAATGTCGTATTTATTCGTTTCGGGCGTGCCTTTTGTTTCCGAAAGTTGCACTTCCGCATTGGCATATTTATCGAGATCCAGGCAAATCCGATTAGCACTTTTCCACTCACCGGCAACGGTTTCGCGGAATGGCTCCACCACATTCATCCATTGGAATACCTTGATACCCATAATCTTCTGCACACGCAGCTTTGGCGCCTGCTCGCGGGCGATATCGCCGAACACCTCGAAGATCATCGTCATCGGGATCACCGGGTCCATATCCTCCACACAATGCCAGTTAGGCTTTTGTTTAAGGAGTGAATGGTCGATCAGCCAGGGGCTGTTTTGGAGCGAAATATCGAGCTGCTTTTTGAAGGGCAGTCGTTGCACTTCGGGCCGCCTGAACACGTCAGGCTGAGTGCCTGATCGCGCCGCGGGCTGAGCTACATTTCGGGCGGGAGGCATTACAGCCGGCTGGTTGCGGAACAACCCCGCGAGCTCTGCCTGCACCAGGGCGATTTCATCCATATTCGCCGATAATGCTTTCATTACCGGATGTGCCACATCGTCCAGCGCCAGTTCTTTTCTGGGCTGGCCGAATGTAATTTTCTTCAAAGAATCCAGCTCTTTCACGAACGGCGAACCGAGTTGGAGTTTCATCGGTTTGCGCTGCGGGGTTTGCTGCGTTTCGATGCCCATGAATGCGAGGTCGATATTTTTGCCCTCCACAAACAATGCGGCCATCACGCGCTGCAATTGCTGTAAGCCGCTGCGGATCGGTACATTCGAGGCTATGGCGCTGTATGGCTTGCCTTTCAAAGTATCATCCACAAACCCCACAAGCCCGCCTGAGCCGACTTGCACGAACAGGCGCACATCCCGGGCGTACAGCTTATCGATCAGCTCGCGGAAGCGCACCGGTTTCACCAGGTGCTCGACGCTCAGCGAACGGATTTCGTCAAATGATTCGGGGTAGATGTCCAGCGTGGTAGCCGACCAGAGCGGAATGGTGGTCGGCTGAAACTCCATGGTTTCGAGGCCGTCCAGGATCCGGTCCAGCTTATCCTTCACGAAGGGTGAGTGGAAGCCGGACTGGAACGGTAGCTGTTGATGGAAGATTTGATGCGCGCGTAAAATGGCCGAGAAATCTTCGACCGCTTCTATCGTACCGCAGAGGATCACCTGCTGCGGACAGTTGTCGATGGACAAATAAATGTCCTGCTTGCCTTCCAGCCACGGTTTCAGCTGATCGTAGCCGCAGCCTACCGCCAGGAATTTCGTATTTTTTACTTCAAAAAGTTCGGGATTCAACCGGGTAAGCAACTGCAATACCGATGCTTCCGAAGCCAGCCCGGAAGAGCGGCCTGCGAGCCATTCGCCGAGGCTGTGGCCGGCATTCATATCGGATTTTATACCCAGTTTCTTAATCGCCGAATCGAGAATCCTGCTCTTTTCGAGCAGTTTCATAGCCGTATTGAAAACCGATTGCTCGTCGCCGGTTTCACTGGCTTCGAACCGGGACAGGCCGAAATATTCCGCTACGCTGTCGATCTCTCCCCCCGCGAGGCCGTCGAGGCCGGGGAAGAGGAATGCAGTTTTGCCGCCGTTAGCCAGCAAGGGTTCATGGGTATACCAAATGTCCTGTTTGTTGCGCCAGACATTGTTTTTGGTCACTATTTTGACGGCCTTGGCAATGCGCTCCGGCGTCGGCTCGAAAATAGCCACGCGGTAGTTACCGGAGCCTGTTTCCTTTTCGCCGGTTTCCAATGCCGCAAGCAATGCTTTGTGTGTGGGGCGCGCGAGGAGTAAAACTTCGTCGCGAACAGGGACATTTGTGTTATTATTCGAAACACTGGCTGCATTGTTTTTGGGACTTTTGTCCCAGCCTTCCAGCACAACGTGCGCATTGATTCCGCCAAATCCGAATGCATTTACGCCCGCATACCGTGGCAAACCCGACTGCTGCCAGTCGGTAAGTTGCTTCACGGGCTCGAAACGCGTATCGGCCAGTGCTTCCACCGGCTCCTCGCAATGCAGGGTAGGGGGCAGCTGGCCGTGATACAATGCAAGTACAGTCTTGATAATTCCCGCAATACCCGCCGCAGGCATCGCATGCCCGATCATCGACTTCACAGACCCGATACCGGCCTTGGTACCGGCATTTCCGAACACCGTCGCCAGTGTTTCCAGCTCCGTTTTATCGCCGAGCGGCGTGCCCGTGCCGTGTGCTTCGAGGTAGCCGATCTGATCGGTGCTGATGCCGGCCATGTCCCAGGCCTGGCGGATGGCTTTCACCTGTCCGTGCACGGTGGGGCTCATCACGCTCGCGCCCGCGCCGTCGCTCGATACGCCTATGCCCTGCACCACAGCATAAATGCGGTCCCCGTTCGCAATCGCGTCGGAAAGTCTTTTTAATACGACAAAACCACAACCCTCGCCGATGAGTAGCCCGTCGGCCCGCTGGTCGAAAGGCCTGATCTGCTGGTTTCTGGACAATGCGCCCAGCTGGTGGAAAATGCTCCAGAACGGCGCATTCTGGCAGGCGTGCACACCACCGGCAATCATCATATCAGCCCGGCCGGAGTTAAGCTCCTGTACCGCGTGATCAATGGCGAGCAGCGAACTCGCACAGGCGGCGTCCAGCGTGTAGGCGGTACCACCCAGGTCGAGGCGGTTGGCTACCAGCGAGGCGGTGAGATTGGGGATTAACCCCATGGCGGTATCGGCCGAGAAACGTCCTTTTTTTTGCTGAAACTCGCTTTTGATCTTTTCTAAATCTTCACTTTTGAGGTCGGGTAAAATGCTTTGCAGCACTTCCACGATCTGTTGGCCCGTACGCACGATCTCGATCGCACGTGTAGCGCCCGGGCCGGTATAGTTGCCCTTACCGATGATAATGCCCGTTTTGGCAAAATTGGCGCCATTACTGAATGCGCGGGCGTCGAGCAATGCCTTGTGAGCGAGGCTTAATGTAAGCAGCTGCTCGGGCTCGGTCCCCTCCACGGCGAGCGGCAAAATACCGAACTGAATCGGGTCAAACTCGGCGTAGTTGTCTATAAATCCGCCGCGACGGCAGTAAAACCGGTCGACGGAGTGTGCGCTTGCCTGTTCATTTTCCTGAAAGAACAGGCTGCCCATCCGGCTTTCGGGCACGGTTTCGATGGCGTCCACACCGGCACGGATATTTTCCCAGAAGGCGTTCAGATCGCCCGCTCCCGGAAAAATACCCGACATACCGATGATGGCTATATCTGCATTTCTTTTCATGATGTTGTTCAATGCGTCGCGCTCCCTATTCGGCCATGATCAGCACCTGGCTTTCGGTACCGTATTTCAGTTCATTGACAAATGTTTCCATGCCGTCGCCCAGCGGGATCAGCGGGATGCCGCGGCGTTCGTATTCCCTTTCGAGCGATGGAGACACCATACCGGTACCCTTCCACGGGCCCCAGTTAATGGCCGTCACCTTGCCCTTGATCTTCTTGCGCAGTTCCCAGGCGTATTTGTCGAGCACACTGTTGGCAGCGGCATAGTCGGTTTGCCCCCGGCTGCCGTATACCGACGCTACGCTCGAAAACAGGGTCACGAATTGTACGTCATCTTTCAAATGTTCGGCCAGTACGCGCAATGGCGTCACTTTGGTAGACATTACCCGCTCGAACGACTCCGGTGTTTTCTGGTGAAACAACTTATCTTCGAGCAAGCCCGCACCATGGATCACGCCGTCGATCCGGCCATACTGGGTATACAAACTTTCCACCATCGCGATTAACGCTTTTTCATCGCGCAAATCCATAGCGTGGTAGGTTACCGTCGAACCATTGGCTTCGAGTGCCGAAATAGTGCCCAGGATCTGATTCGCTTTATGGATTTCTTCCGTCTTCTTCTCGATTTCCGCCGGAGTTTTCAGCTCGCCGGAAGCAATGAGTCGTGTGCGTATTTCTTCCTTGTTTTTCAAACCGGCTAATGACTGGTCTGCACGGGAGCGCGGGTCGGCTGAGCGGCCCACGAGCACGTAATTGCACGGGTAATCTTTCGAAAACCGTACAATCAACTCCGCGGTGATGCCCTGTGCGCCCCCCAGCGCCAGTATCACCGATTTTTTGTCGAGATGAATATCCGGGTCGGCGCCTGTCTGGATTTCCGAGCGGATCATTTCCATGATCTGGCGCTTACCGCCATCGTAAATCACCTCGCAGGGCTCGTCGGTGTGCAGGATTTCCGTTAAGGTAATCTCTGCGATTTTATCCGCCGAAAGCTGTGAAGTAAAGCTCACGAGCCGGCATTTGGTCTCTTCATATTCCTTATCGAGGCTCTTCAGCAGTCCTGCATAGCCCTGGAAGTGACGAAGCAGCTTCACGTCGGTATCCTCATCGAATGCGCTTTGCGTGTCGGAGATGGTGTAAATCCATCTCACTTTGCTGAAATCCAGCTTTTTGATCAGCGAGAACGACTCGATGATGGTCGGTTTCAGGCGGGAAGTGAAAATGTTGAGGATGATCAAACCATCGAAACCTTGCAGCGAATCTTCGGGTGAAATAATGCTCACTTCCGCGCCATTCCGCTCGAAAAGTGTTTTTACAGCTGCCGCTACCTCACCCGCATCGTCGGTCACTGCGAAGCGTTTGCCTTTCAGCGTCGCCGGGTTCAGCGCCGGAACCACCGATGGCGTCAGCTCGAACCGGAGGCGTGATAATTTTTCATTTAAAACAGCTTTGGGAGCTGGTACTACATTCAGGCTTTCTGCTTTTTGAATAGAATCCTGCGCACCTCCCAATGCTTCGGACAGCCAGTCGATCAGCCCGTTGAGCGTTTTAATGGATGCCAGCTTTTCAACGAGTTCCTCGCCGCGTTCCTGGTAGATCCGGATGAGTCCGTCGATATTGTTTTTCAGCTCGCCGATGATCTCCATACGCTTGATGGAGTCGATGCTCAGGTCGGCTTCGAGGTCCATGTCCATACCGAGCATTTCCTGCGGGTAGCCGGTTTTGGCACTCACTGCTTCCAGCAGCACCGATTTAATACGGCTCTCGGACCATTCTTCAATCACACCGTCCTGGGTGATCGACAGCTTGCTCAGTGGCACCTCGGCCGTAGTTTGGGCGGCCGGGGTGGCTGTGGTTTGCTGGTGTTCGGTAATCCAGTTGACGAGTAAATTCAACGTCTTGATCGCCGCGAGCTGTTCGATCACTGTTTCCTCGCTTTCCTGGCCGGCTTCAAAACCGCCCAGCTGCTTGCGCAGTTCGCCGATGATCTCCATACGTTTGATGGAATCGATGCTCAGGTCGGCTTCGAGGTCCATATCCATGCCTAGCATTTCCTGCGGATAGCCCGTTTTGTCACTAATCACCTGCATCACCAGTGCTTTCACATCAATCACCGCTTTCACCGGTGCGTGGGTTGCGGCAGGTTGTACTTCCTTCGCGGCTTTTTCAATTACAATGGGTAACGGAGCAGGCGTATTGGCAGCGAGTCCACCCAATGCAGGGTCGTAGATTTCAATATTTCTCGAAGGCGGCACAGACTGGCCCAGGTAACCCAGTACCACGTCGCGCTGTGCCTGTATGAGGTATTTGACACTGTTAAGGTATTCGTGCACAACACGTTCGGCTTCGGTACCGGCCGGTGTAGCGAACACACCCGCAGCCGGCTGCTGGAATGCGGCCAGTTTCAAAGGCGCAGTTAGCGGCAATGCACCGTGGTCGGGTAGCTTGCCGTTCAGCGGAAGTGCCATTTGGCCGTCAACGAGCCAGGTTGTAATGCTCTTGCGGTATTGTTCGGGTTTGTCGAGGTCCAGCACGCGTGCGTCGCGGTCTTCGAACAGTTTGTTGAAATCAATATTCCTGCCGGTGGCGACATAGCCAGCCAGGGTGTGCAGCAGCTGCACGATGCCCGGCTGGTCTTTGTCTTCGGTGTGGAGACAAATTTCTTCTTTGCCCAAAATCGCTTTGGTAAGACCGGTAAGGACTTTCCCCGGCCCTACTTCCACGAAAATGCGCGCGCCGTCTTCATACATCTGTGCCACTTCCTCCGAGAAACGGACGGGGCGCACGAGGTGGTCGGCCAGGCGCTCCTTGATCGCTTCCGGCGAAGTGGGATAGGGCGCTGCGGAGGTATTCGACCACACGGTGAGCGTGGGCTCGCTGAATGTTACGTCGCTCAATACCGCCGCGTAAAGGTCTTTTGAACCGGCCAAAAGCGGGCTGTGGAATGCACAGGCTACTTCCAGCTGGCGGAAGGAGATTTTCAGTTCGGTTAGTTTCGCGGTTAGCTCCGCAATCGCCGGTGTGGTGCCTGCAAGTACCCACTGGCGCGGTGAATTGTGGTTCACCGGGTAAATATGGTTGATCTCCGAAACAATGCGCGTCAGTTCGTCTTCGGGGCAGTTTACGGCTACCATCGCGCCATTGTCGTCGCCGATTGCGTCGAGAATGGACTTTGCCCGTTTTTCGCTGAGCGGAACGAGCTGATTTGCTTCAAATACACCGGCAAAACACAAGGCGGGCAATTCCCCGTAACTGTGCCCGGCTACCATGTCTGGTTGTATGCCAAATTCCCTGAGCAGTTCTGCCATCGCCAGGTCAACTACACCCAGCAATGGCTGCGCGAGCCGGGTGTCCTTGATTTTCTCTTTCTGAGTCTTCGCCGATTGCTCATCGAAAACAGCATCCGGGAAAATGATTTGCTGGTATGCGGCGTGTTTTTTTAACAACTTCCGCATCGCGGGGAATGCTACAAACAGATCGCGCGCCATATCCACGCGCTGGCTACCCTGGCCCGGGAACATGAATGCTACCTTGCCGGCTGTTATGTTAGTATAATAAATGCCTTTCGCTCCCGAACCGGCTGGCGCGAAGGTCTCCTTCGTGCCCGTCGATGTAGCCAAGCTCTGCTTGGCAGAAGAAAGCGCAGAGCTCAGTTTGGCACGGGCGTGGAAGTGATTTTCGGCTACAATGCATATCTGCACGGGCTTATCACTATACAAATTCAGGCTATTAGCCACATCCCGCAATGAAACCGAATCATTTTCCAGAATGTCATACGCGGCCTTCAAAAGTTTCTCCGTTTCCGCCCATGTTTCTCCGCGGAAAACCAGCATTTCGGCCGGCCATGCCTTCAACGATTTGCGCGGCTTTTTAGCCGAAGCGCTTTCGATCACAGCGTGGAAATTGGTCCCTCCAAAGCCGAATGCGCTGATCCCCGCAACCCTGCGGTCGTCGGTCCAGAGTGCGGGCTTGGTTTGGAATGCAAACGGACTCGTGTCTGGATTATAGTAAGTGTTTGGCGTTTTCAGGTTAATAGTTGGCGGCTTGATCCCGTGGTACACGGCCAATGCAGCCTTCAAGAGGCCCGCGAGGCCCGCAGCGCATTTGGTATGTCCGATCTGCGTTTTGACAGAGCCTAAATGCGTCTGGCTGGTCAATGCGCCGGAGGCCAGCATCATTTCGGTTAATGCGCTGAGCTCGGTTTTATCTCCCACGACTGTGCCGGTTCCATGCGCTTCTACAAGGCCCAGCTCGGCCGGCGAAATACCCGCCTGATCGTAAGCACGTTCCAGTGCCTTTACCTGGCCCGATTTGCGCGGGGCTGTGAGTCCCAGGCTCTTACCGTCGCTCGAACCGCCTACGCCTTTGATGACGGCGTAAATCGTGTCGCCATCGCGCAAGGCATCCTCTTCGCGTTTCAGTACCACCATCGCTACCCCTTCGCCCAGCGCGATACCATCGGCTTCGGAGTCGAATGTGGCGCAGCGGCCCTTGCGGGAGAGCGCGTGGGTGCTGGAAAACATCAGGTAATCGTTGATGCCGTTGTGCAGGTCGGCGCCGCCGGCGAGGACCATTTCGGAGCGACCCAGGATCAGCTCCTGGCATGCCAGATCAATGGCTGCCAGTGACGAGGCGCAGGCAGCGTCGACGGTATAATTGCGTCCGCCGAGGTTCAGGCGGTTGGTAATGCGTCCGGAAATCACGTTCGCCAGTACGCCGGGGAAGGAGTCCTCGGTCAGTTTGGGCAATGCGTCGTCGAGTTCCTGAGGTATTTCACCAAAAAATTGAGTGAAAAGTGACCGGAAACCATAGTTGTTCGCCAGGTCGTTACCGCCTTCCGCACCGATGATCACCGACACATTATCGCGGTTTGCATCCGCACCGTAGCCTGCATTATCAAGCGCCTGCTTCGCGACGAGCAAGCTTAGCAGTTGGGTTGGGTCGATAGCGGCCAGTGACTGCGGCGGAATGCCGAATTCCACCGGGTCGAAGTCGATTTTGGGAATAAAACCACCCCATTTCGAATGCGACTTGCTGCCGTCGGAAACGGTGGGGTCATAGTACAGCTCCTTGTTCCAGCGGGCGTCGGGGACTTCCGTTACCCAGTCTTTGCCAGCCAGGATATTACCCCAGAATTCTTCAATATTGCGCGCGCCGGGATAAATACAGGCCATTCCGACGATGGCGACATTTAATGCTTTTTTCTTTCTTCTTGGCGGCTTTGGCAAGCTTGCCTGGCCGATATATGCGTAATTGCCGGTTGCTACATCTTCGTGCAACTCGGTCATAGTCATTACTTTGTCAAGCATCGCGGCGGCCTGGCCGATCATGTACATGCCGCGGCTCATTTGCTCTTCTTTTTCGATTTCTACCAGGTTATCAGCCTGGCGCTCAATTCCTTTAGCAGCAATGCGGAGCCGGCCTACGTTGAGCTTTTCGAGTTCGGCCCAGATCTCTTTTTTATCCAAACCAGCCTGCTCCATTCTTTCTTTTTCCGCGTTGAAATCGGCTGCGAAAGGAGATTCCAGGCACCGGGTTTCATGGCCTGGGGCGGTTTCGAGCAGGACGGTTTCGGTGTGTTCCAAAGCTTGTGTCTGGAACTGCGGCAAAATAGCGCCGGTAGCAACAGCCTCCTGTGTGTATAGGTAAGCGGTGCCCATCAAAACGCCGACTTTAACGCCGCGCGCCGTCAATGGAGCAGCCATGACGGAGATCATCGCGGCCGAAAATGCATCGTGGATACCTCCGGCGAAGAACACTTCGAGCTGCTCCGTCTGCTCTTCCTGCAAAAGCCGGTTGATCTGTTTTTCCCAAAGTACAAAACTCGAAAGCGGCCCGACGTGACCACCGCATTCGCGCCCTTCGAAAATAAAGCGTTTGGCGCCTTCTTTCAGGAACATATCGAGCAAGGGTGCCGACGGAACGTGCAGGAACGTCTTGATCCCCAGCTTTTCCAGTGGTTTTGCCTGCGACGGACGACCGCCTGCGATGAGTACCACCGGCGGTTTTTCCTCCATAATGTAGGAAAGTTGCTCTTCGCGGAGCTCGGAGTCCGCAAAGCCCAGAATACCCACTCCCCAGGGCTTGTCGCCTGCGAGTTCGCGGGTTTCGCGGATCAGGTTACGCGCTTTTTCGCCTTTTAGAAGTGATAATGCCACAAAAGGCAATGCGCCGGCATCGGCGACGGCTGCGGCGAAGGCAGGCACGTCGCTGACGCGTGTCATAGGGCCTTGTGCAATAGGGTAGTGTGTGCCGAGCGTCCTCGCCAGCGCGTTGTGCGCCGCCAGCGGATTGAGGTGTTTGGCTTGCCGCAAATGGCCGTACATTGCCTCCTTGAAGGCAAATACGAGGCGCGGAAGCTTTTTATATTGTTTCAAAAGGTCGGTACCGATGGCAATATCCTGTCCCATAGGAATATACCCCTGGTCGAGATCGAGTGTGTGCAGGAACGGGTGCAGGTCTGTGCGAACGGGTTGTGCGGGCAACGCCGGGGAGTTGGGCCGCACGAGTACGCGGAAGCCGTCGATCACGCGGGTTTCATTGCCGTTCAGCTTCTCGCTGATCGTTTTAAGAGAGGCCGGTGCCGAGCATTCGGGGAAAGGAAGCAACTGGCTGTCGAGTACCACGCCGCGCCCGCCGAGGGCCGTAACCGCCGCCGCGTTGTGAACGCCGATCCCGCCTTGTACCCAAACCGGAATGCCGCTAACCTCCCTCGTTATACGTTGGAATAAAATGAACGACGAATCGTTGCTCACCAGGCCGGATCCCTCATTGCCTTTGGCGATGATACCCGCTGCGCCGGCTGCTTTTGCCCGTTTCGCCTCGGCTACGCTTCGGACCTGGAAAATGACTTGGAAAGAATTGGCAGGATTAGGAAAAGTCAGACCATATGGTAGAATTACTAGTTTAACTTGTTCAGGTAAATTGATCGTCAGAGGGGTGTTTTCGGAATAACATACGCCAAATGGTTTTTTGCTTTTGGCGGTCATTTTTCCCAGTGCGCTCGTAGCTATTTGTTGATCTCGTCCAAGGTGGATTACTGGGAAAGCTCCGGCTTCCGAGAGCGCTAATGCCAGGGCCACATCCGGTCGCTCCATCGGGCCTATACCGATCATTTCCAGGTTTTTCATAACGTAGTTCTTTTTAGTAAGTCTCTATAAATCAGCTCAGTTTGAAGGTGGTAGCTGGCGGGGTTAGGAGAATTACGGATGGTTTTAACTGATATCGTCCGGTTCATGGCGAAATATACATAAATTATGATACGGGAAATTACTTCGATTCTCAAATTGAAATCTTACTACAAGAAATCGTCACTGGCGTGGTATTTATTTGTGAAATAATTTCAACATTTCGACAACGCTGATTGACAGTACGATAAAAGAGAAAGCCGCCCCGCTGGCCATAGGCAGCGATAGCGGCTTTTTATAACAATTGCTTACCTGCAATACCCGGGTTACCAGAAGCGTTTGAGCCCGGTCATGTAGAGGTCGTAGCCTCCTTTGCCGCCGGGGCGGTCCGATGAGAAGAGCATCAGCCAGTAGTTGAAATTCGACAAGCGCGGGAGGATAGGGCGGTACTCGTTATAGGACGAGTTGATTCGTGGTCCGGCGTTGACCGGCGCCGACCATTTGCCGTCTTTGTATTCGGAGTAGTAAATGTCTTCACCTCCTTGTCCACCGGGGCGGTCGGAAACGAAAACCATCATGTCATCCTGGATATAAGGGCATTTGTCGTTGTACGGGCCCGAAAGTTCTTCGACTTTTCTCAATTCATATTGCGCGGGCGCCACGAGGGATTCGATAGTCACGTGGTCTGTATCCTTACGCGGGATTTTTACCTCGTAAATGTCGAAGTTGCCGTCGCGGTCGGAGCAAAAGTACAGGCGGTCGCCCATCCAGGAAAAGGTAGGGTAGGCGTCGTTTGCCGGAGAGTTGAGATATTCGACCGGCTTGGGTCCCGTAGTGCCGCGCTCTACGTATTTGATATCCATTTTGCCCGAAGAGTCGTCGGCATAAAAAAGAAACAAATCGTCCTCCGCACCACCAAAAGAGTTGAGGTCGTTATGAAGCGAAATCAGCCTCGGGCCGTACACATTGAAATTGCCGTTTGCCTTGTCTACCAATTGCCCGGCATCACTGTAAATGTCACGGGAATATATACCGACCGTTGGCTTTAAGCCTTTTTTAAGACTCAATCGCTTGTCATAATCCATATAGGCACGAGTGTGTACCAGATTTAGGAGGTTCTTCTTGTCCCTTTTCGAAGAAAACACAAGATATGCCTCGCCGTGCCTGTTGAGCGGTAGAGAAGAATTGTAGTCGTCGTACTCCGAGTTAAATTCTTCCAGGTTAACGACGTCTGAAAGGAACTTGCCTTCTTTTTTGTCCGGGTCCATACCCGGAGGCCAGCAGCTGAATACCAGAAAGAGGACGATGACGGGCAGGAATTTTCTCATAAACGAGCGGTTTAAGTTTGTCTACCGAGAGACACAACGTGCCCTGGAAGCGTTGCGGCGAAACTATTTTGTTAACATATCGCAATAATCAAGCAGTCGCGTGAGGTCTTGCTCTTTTCCAAAATTGACGGGATTCTCGCGCAGATACTGGTCGATCTGCTTTCTGTTTGCCGGGTAAAGCCTCCTGATGCTCCCGGCAGTAGGAACGTAGAAGCGGTTATTGTTGTCGATCAGGTAATGGGCTGTGCGGTAGGTGAACACGCCTTCTGCATTGGTATTGAGCTTTTTGGTGGTTTGCGCCTGGTCGCTGGAATAGGAGCGGTAGGTCGTGACGGACGACGCGGTGTAGGAAATGCCGTACGGCCCGCCTTTTTCGGTGCCTATCCTGGCCAGCACTTCCCGTTTACCCAGCATTGCCCGACCGTAACTGCCTAATACCTCGGCGTATCCGAAACGCTTGTCGAACCGGTACGATTTATCCCCGATCGTAATATTGTTCAGAAGCGCTTTATCGATGATTTCCAGCGTATCCAGTTTTGCATCTACAAAGAGCACATGTCCGCCGATGTAGTTGTAATTGAAACGTGCCTGGGAGGTTTGACCGCCGATGAATTCCGCTTTGCCGGTGGTGAACTGGCTGAATTGGTAGCGGTCGGCATAGGGGATGACCTTGTCGGGAAATTCGCCCGCCTTCACTTTGAATACCTTTTGTGCTTGTGAATGAGCGAAATACGGACAGGTCGCCAGTAGTACGAAGAGGGTTAATTTGTTTTTCATGAGAAGGTGATCCAGGGTAAGTTTAGTCTTTTAATTCAATCCATACCGGCGCGTGATCGCTGGTCTTTTCCCAGCCACGTACCTGCTTGTCCACGCCCGCGCCCGCTAGCCTGGGTGCGAGTGACGGGCTGAGCAGGAAGTGATCGATGCGCAGGCCGGCGTTGCGTCCGAATGCATTCCGGAAATAATCCCAGAAGGTGTATATCTTCTCATTGGGGTATAAGGTGCGGATAGCGTCGGTCCAGCCCTGGGCGGTCAGTTTGGCAAATGCAGCCCGGGTTTCGGGGCGGAAAAGCGCATCATCGACCCAGTTTTCGGGTTTGTAAACATCCAGCTCCGTAGGCATTACATTGAAATCGCCGGTGAGCAGCACCGGTTTGCCCGCTGCCAGGAGGCTTTCAGCATGTGCGTGGAGGCGGTCGAACCAGCGCAGCTTGTAGTCGAATTTCGGACCTGGTGCCGGGTTTCCATTCGGCAGGTATAAGCCTCCTATTGTTAATCCGCCGATTTCGGCCTCGATGTAGCGGCTATGGACGTCTTCCGGGTCGCCCGGGAGCGTGCGGCGGATTTCGTGGGGAAGTTCACCCCGGGACAGTATTGCCACACCGTTCCAGCTTTTCTGTCCGTGCCAGATGGCCTTGTAGCCTGCATCCAGGATGGCTTGCTCGGGAAATTTCTCCTGCGGCGCTTTCAGTTCCTGCAAGCACACAATATCGGGCGCGGTTTCTTCCAGCCAGCGCAGTAGTACGGGCAGTCTGCCGTTCACTCCATTGACGTTGTAAGTAGCAATTTTCATCATCGGCCTGAATAGTTTAATATGGTAATGGCAGCATGATTACAAATGTCGTGCCCTTTCCGGGATTGACTTCGGCTTTGATAATGCCCTTGTGGTTTCGCACGATTTTGCGGCAATAGGCCAGCCCGACACCCTCGCCCTGCTTGAATGAGCCGGTAGGCAGGCGGGCGAAAATATCGAATACTTTTTCCAGCTGAGAATCTGCTATTCCGACGCCGTTATCTTCCACTCTGATTTCCACGTAGGCCATTTGAAGCGGTTCGGGTAGTAAATCATCGATTTCATGCAACTCCAATTCCCGGCTGGTAATGCGGATGCGCGGTGGATTTTCGTGACCCGCGAACTTGACCGCATTGTCGAGCAGCTGAAAAAAAAGCTGCTCCATTTGCTCGGGAATGGCCACAATGGAGGGCAGGCGGTCGGTTTCGACGATGATATTCCGCCGCTCGATCTGCGACATCAGCTGCGTAGTAACGTCGGCCAGGACGTGGTCGAGGTGGACATCCGTAAATGCATTGCTGTTACTGAGGCCGGAGAAGTCGGACAAATCCTTGATCATCATCGAAAACTGCTGCGCACTGCTGCGGATCTTGACGGCCAGTTCTTTGGCTTTTTCGGCTTCGTAACGGTCGGTGGCGTTCACCAGCATATCGCTAAAAGCCCGCAGCTTGCGAAGCGGTTCCTGTAAATTGTGGCTCGAAATATGGCGGTACTGCCTGTTTTCATCGTCCGACGCGAGTAGCTGGTCGGCCAGGTCGTGCATGGCCGTGCGCGTGCGTTCCATGAGCGAGAGGCTGTCGAGGTGAAAGGCCAGCAGTTCGGCAAAAAGGTGGAACATCCCGATCACGCGCGGGTTCTGCAACTGGTTGGGTTTGGGGTCGATGGCAAACAGTGTCCCGAAAAACTCCCCGCTCTTTAACAGGATAGGCAGCGAAATATAGCTTTTGAAACCGTATATCCTGGGTGTGGGATGCCCGCTGTAAAACGCATTTTCGTCCACATGGTCGATGACCACTGCTTCCCCGCTGTCGCGGATTTCATTGCAGATCGTCGTCCCGATTTCCAGCTCCGCGCCGGGTTTCAGTCCGAAGCCGATTTCGTCCTGCACACTGCAGGCAATCCACCGGTCTTCCGTCACACGCGCCACGGCAGCAAAACCCATACCCGTTGAGCGGCAGATCACTTCCAGCACAGTTCTGACGATCGGTATCTGGTTTACCTTTTCAACGTCGGCAAATAAAAAGTCGTCAGGTTGTGCCATTTTTCAATGTGGGATAGCGGGTGGATTAGTAAATTTAGGTGCCGGGTCCCGGATAACCTAAACTTACTTCTTATGAAAATTTTCTTTCTTTCCCTGCTTATTGCAGCGGCGGCTTATCTGGTAGCGGCGGTAGGAGGGTATTTCCTGATCAATAAATTGTCGTCGAATACGCACGATAAGTCGATGGAAGCGACCATGACGGCGGCGTTCGTATTAGGCCCCATTGCCGCGATTATCGCATTTATTGCCGCGTATTTTTATCTCCGTTCGCATTGAGAGTCGCCAGGCGTTCCGCGAGCTTTATAAAACCGGAGGGCGGGGTTTGCCCCCAGCTCGTGAACTGCTTCGACTGGTAGTCTACCGCTTGAAAAATATCCCAGCCGCTCTGCGTTTTGTAATGCGGATCGGCCCCGTGATCGAGCATGACATTGCAAATGTCCCAGGCTTCGGCGCTGGCCGCCGACATGAGCATGGAGGTAACAATGACGCGCTCGTCCTGCCGGGGCGGAATGACGTTGGGATCAGCACCATGTTCGAGCAGCAGTCTGACTTTCTCTGTTTTGGTGGTGTCGGACCTGTCGCGGTGAATGGCCTGGAAAAGAATGGGCGTTCCGGTTCCGGCTTCGCGGGCGTTGGCGTCGGCACCGTGTTCGAGGAACCATTTCAATATAGCAGGGTCGTAGTCGATTACCCTGAAATGCGTGGGCGAATGCGTCGGATCGCCGTTATCGATTCGGGCTCCGTTTTGCAGAAGCACGTCAAAACATGCTATTAACCGGGCCGGATCGGCCTCGAAGCCTTGCATGGCTACGAAATCGAGCAGGGTAACCTGTTCACGGCCGGTTTGGTTAAGGTCGGGAACGGGCTGCGCCATGTCGGCGCGAAGTTGTTCGGCGTTGAGCGAGGCAATATCGGCAGCGAGTTTTTGCCGGGGCGCGTCTTTGAAATAATAGGAGCCGTTGGCCCGGGCACTGTCTTCGTCTGCCCAACTGGCACTGCGCCATTTCTGAACGATCGGCGAAGCGATCAGCATGATCAGAACCATCACGGCGGGTGCAACGCTGAGTACGAGCACCAATATGCGTGTAAACTGGAATGGCAGCAGGTTAATAGCCGCCAGGATGCCGAGCGGAATAAACAGCATGATCACGTACCCGCTGGCGATGCGGTCGTCGGAGGAACCCGAGCGGGCAAATAGCAGCAATCCGATGAGTATTGCCGTGTAGAGGCCCAGAAGGCACCAACTCACGAGGGTGATTGTTTTCATGCCGCAAATTAGCAAGCCGGAGTATTGCTCCGGGATGGATCAATCAGCTATTTACTGAGCGGCCGGGCAATACTTCCCCCGCTGTCTCCCGACGTACGCCTAATGAGCGGCGATGAATTCGTCCAGCATGGCCTTTACGGGGTGGTAGTAGATTTCCGCGCGACGGCTCGGGCGGATATCCCAGCCGCGATCGTAATTGACGATACAAGCCCCAATGAAGTTGTTCGTCGCTTTTCTAACCGCGGGATCCCAGATAGAGAGTTTGGAAATTCGGCCCTTTTCCATGGCCGTTTTGGCCGGTGTTTTCAGGATCAATGCCGAGAACTCGTATTGGTTCACGGTTCCTGACACCCATACCGCACCTTCGATCTGCGGGTCGTTGCTTTGATCTTTTACTTTTGTACGGATCTGCGCCTGACTTTTCAGGGGCACGTCGGTCTTCTTGCTTTTCAGATAGGCGTCGATGGCACGCATAGCGTGCTCCGCCGGATCGACCCCGTCGAACTCGCTGAGCTCGTATAATCTTTTGATTTGAAATTCAGTAAGTTGTATGTGTTTTCGATAGACTTTTTGCTTCACCATAACCCTTCTAAGTAGCGCACATTCAAACATACACAGCTTCCGGGACGGATTCAACGGCTTACCTGCTTTTTGTGCCCTGGGGATGGAAATTTGGATTTATACCGATTCTTGATAAGGTATTTGTGACCTGTCGTCGCTTCGAAGCACTTTCAAACCGTTCCGGTTACCGGCGATGTTACTAGGGTATCGTATTTGAATAGTGCAATATATACTTCGATTGTTTTTCAATTTTAAATCAAAAGTAAATAATCGAAAATGTGTCGATTTTACACTAACATCTGTTGGAGTAGAACTTCTACTACCCATTGCAAACGTTCCCGGTATCGTGTGCAGAAATAAATCTTGCCAAATGCTTGGCGGAAATAGGTGGCTTAAATAGACTTGATCGTGGTTTCAATTGGACTTTATCAATGAAAACCTGCGATTGTCTTGAAATAGTTATATTCTAAATGACTCAATTACATGAGAAAACCACTTCTACTCATCTTCACACTGCTGCTGGCGGCTTTGGCCGCTCATGCGCAGAACCGCGTACTGAAAGGGGTTGTGATCGATGGCGTTTCGAAGGAACCGATGCCAGGGGTTTCGATCCTTATTTCGGGGACCAACTCGGGAACGGCTACCGACGCCGAGGGAAAGTTTACTTTGAATGTGCCGGAAAGCGGCGCTAACGTGATTATCAGCTACGTCGGGTTTGTGAAACAGACGATCGACGTGGCCAACCGGGGCTCGCTCACGGTGGTGCTCGAACCGGATGTGAAAGCACTGGAAGATGTGGTGGTGGTAGGTTATGGCGAGCAGAAACGCTCGCACCTCACCGGAGCCGTCGCGACGGTGAAGATGAAAGATGTTGACGAACTGCCCGTGGGCGACATTTCATCTGCATTGGTAGGGAAGCTGCCGGGCGTCAACATTTCGGGCGGTACCGCCCGACCGGGTACGC
>Ga0065165_1000257_pt1 | contig 91969 bp, 65 predicted proteins | sample AraplaMF_Cvi_mMF_FD_63813 | JGI IMG/M metagenome (GOLD analysis project Ga0065165, IMG submission 63813) | Arabidopsis root microbial communities from the University of North Carolina, USA - plate scrape MF_Cvi_mMF (version 2) (version 3) | ecosystem: Host-associated > Plants > Roots >... | reverse complement strand
GCAGCCGCGCAGTCCAGGGAGAAGTCGTAGGCGCAGCATGTGAGCGGGCAAAAACGCCATGACGGCTCAGGCAGTTGTTTTCCCCGTCGAGCTTTTCGGTAAAAACAATTTGGTTCATCCTGTTCAAATATTGCCAGTAATCCGTTTGAACTTTGTCGTCGCTGGTCCTGCCCGGCGACCAGGGTAAATGATATGTCCTTTCGTATTTTCTTGATTCCATAGCATAACGCGTTTGGCCCAAAGCAATTTGCGTTGGGAAAGCCGACAACAGTCAGATAGGCATAGCAATACTAGCCTACAAGTTGTCTGCGTTCTTGATTGAATTAAACAATTGTAAGTGAGCTGTCGGTTGACAGCTGGGTTGGCGATATGTTAGAAGGTCACAGGCACGTAACGCGGTGCATTTATGGAGTTTATCAAGAATTCCGGATGCAAAGGTAATTCTTATTTGAAATAAAAAGAGTGATAGCTCAAAACACTCTAAGAATTTCGCATCAGTCGGCGCAATGTTAGTTGCTGATTTAAAGTTTAATAAGTCAAATCATCCCCGGCCCATGTTCGTTCATACCAATAGGCTTTTTCTCGCGATTACCTATCAAACAGTGCTAGTGATAATCGTGTCGGCTGGCAATCCGGTTTTTGCACAGCGAGCAGTCAAGATCGACCTATTTTACCTCGAACCACAGCTCGATAAAATTGCACACCCAGACGAGCCTGACTCGATAACCATTTATGTCAAAGAGCCTTTTCAACCGGTACGGGAATATGCCGACGCTGATCTAGGGTATTCAACGACTTTCGAGATAATGGTAGGCGAATACTGCCCTGTCGAAGTGTGTAAAAACAATCAGTGCTTCTATATTTTCATTGATTCGGATTATTTACAGATATCGATCGATTCACAAAACTTTCGACAAAGCAAAGCTGTGAATTCGCCATTGAGTCTTCGATATACCTCGATATTGTCTGAAATACTGGATCTCAGTGACAAACGCTCGGATTCGTTCGTGTCGCTAATGGACAATCGTAGCGATTCCGGCGGGGTTTCATCCATGTTTGAACATTACAATAACCTTATCAGTCAATTCATCAGAAAGCAGGTTGTGCAAAACAGTGACAACGCCGTGGGATGGACCTTGCTTATACGCAATCCTGAGGGATTTACAGACCTCGAAATTTTCCAAATGAGCGACCGTTTCAATGCCGTTCTGAGGTGTCCATCGACTGAATTAATTCGAGATAGGCTAATGAAGTATCGCAATCAGCTGACACCACCAAAAACTATCTACGAACTCTTTCAATCTTTCTGACCGGTTAACCAAAGGCGTCTGCATGTCTCTGGGGGTAGTTACTCGCAACGATGGTTTCCATTCCTACACTTTGATCTCATTAAAATTTTTTCTTACAACCCCTCCGTAATTGTGAGAGGGGCTTGCAAGAAAAAATTTGGTTAACTTCTATGAACAATGATCAGTAAGTTTCGAGATAGAAATCTGACCACCCATCTCATCGATGTATAACTGCTCCCGAGCGAAAAGGCAGCTTTTGAGGCAAAAAACGTCTTGATCGAGCAAAAAGTGGTTCGGAAAGCGTCAAAAAAAGCATTTTTGTTCCAAAACGATCTCGAAGACGCATTTGTGACTAAATTTTCTTTTTCCCGCCCAATTTGGCTCAATAGCGACGCTTCGGGCCCAAACATCTGCTTCCATATCTGGAATTTCACTCAGTGCAGACCTTCAAAAATTTGATGCTACCACCTGTCTATCCGTGGTAGGCCAGATGTACAAATGTATCACGCGGCTGCCGCCACGCGCTTCATTTGGATCTGGCTCTGCGAGGCAGCCTCACTCGGAACTCGCTGCGGCGTTGTAGATTGCGAAAGAAGTACGTCTCGAGTTTCAGCATGGATCTACTATTTTATTCGATTACAATAGATTTTGTAACAATAGCATTCTCCGTCTCGATTTTTAATAAGTAAGTTCCTAATGGCAGGTTTTCAACTGAAAGCCGCGGATTGCCGCTTGTATGATCGGACCAAGACTTTAAAAGTGGGCGACCGGCCTTATCGATCAGTGTGATTTGTGTAATATCTTCCCTACCCTTAATAGTGATTTGCGAACCATTTATTATCGGATTTGGAAATACAACCACGTCGTCGCGCAGCCCAGGTTCACCGATGGCGATGGTCCTGGAATATGTAAAACTGCCGTCAAGATCAACTATTCGCAGCCTATAATAAGCGACTCCATGGAAACCAGGGTCGTTGTTCAGAAATGAATACGACTGCGCCGTGTTGCCGGTCCCTTGACTGGTTACTGTTCCTATCCTTTGGAAATACTTGGCGTCCAAACTACGCTCGATTTCGAAATGAGATGCTCCAAATTCAGAGGCCGTTTCCCATGATAGGAATGTCTTTCCCTCCATGCAACTACCCTGAAATTTCACGAGCCTGACCGGCAGTTTACCTTCGGATGTCTTTACGAAAAATCCACTAAACCCTTTTACATCGAAACTAACTTCCCATCGCCCGGCCGCTACATTCCAAACAATATCCGAATCATCCGGATCAATATTTACCCAAATACCGGAATATGAACCGGGCCGTCCGGTTTGATCTCCGCTCGTACCGGTCCGTTTTTCAACCAGGATATTTGCTATCCCCTGAAGATCCGAAGGGTTCGTCGGCAGTTGAATGGAATTGGAGGCATTATAGGAATCAAAATCCTCCTGCGTGAAGAATAACGTCACGCGACCAGTCGACTCGGGCGCATGATTCATAGGAGTGATTTCGTAGTGACGGCCAACAAACTCCTTGGGTTGAACACTTTCCACCCAAACTTTCGCCGTAATGCTTCCACTAACCGGAGCTGAACCTGCGGGCTCGACAAGCGCTATAAGCTCACAATCTTTGCTGAATGCGCCCGACACAGATTCGCTTATATTAATTATTTGAGTTTCTGATCTGCCAACTAGCGCGAGCTTACCGATTTTCGCATACACATCCCCATGAGAATAAGCCATAAATGGTATTCCTGCCGGATCGAACGCTACGGAAAAGGAGCTAAAATAGTTTGAAGAAACCTTCCATTGGCTGACCTCGTCCCATTCCGTATCGTTCCAGCGTTTAACAATCAGCTGGTTTCCCAATCCGGAATCTATAAAACTTACAACCGGAGCGCCGCCGAGATCGATCCTCAACGTGATGTTCGATGCCAGTCCCGTCGATACATTCGAACTTCCAAGACTGATCCATTGAGCCCCATCCCATTCATAAATAACAAGTTTCTGCTCCAAAGCCATCTCTCGGTACGCGAGGTAGATCGATCCCGAATGTCCACCTACAATTACTGGTGACGAAACAATACCTTCCGAAATCACGCCGGAACCGAGATTTTCCCAGGCACTTCCGTCCCACCTCTTCACGTTAACCTTGCCCGCATCAATGCCATTGATATCCAGGTATACCAATAGCGGATAGCCATTTTGATCAAATGAAATTTGTGTATTCGACGCATCCCGATCCGAAATCCCGTCCGGCCCAACCGTCTCCCAAATGGATCCGTTCCATTTCTTCACTACCGCTTTCCAACCCAGGGATTTGTCGGCGTAGGCAACAAATGGCACACCATCTTTGAATGCAATCGATGTATATCCTGCCTGGCCGTTGGAGAAGTCTGCATTGCCAACCATTTGCCATTCATTTTCTACCAGTTTCATAACAGATAGTTTGAACCCGTTCAACCTATCTGTGAAAGCTACGTAGGGTATATTGTCTTCATCGAAAACAATACGTGGATCAAATACCGGGTTTCCTGACCGGATTTCATTACCGAAGGCAACCCAGCTTGAACCGCTCCACTTTTGTGCTACCCCTCGGTAGCCTTTCTTGAGGTCCTGATAGAATATATGCGGCACACCTTGTTTATCAATCGCTACTGACGGTGATCCCGCAATACCGTCAGAAATCCCCCTGGGAACAGGTTCGTTCCACTTTAGCCCATCCCATTCGAGCATAATGGCTTCTCCATTCAGCTCGGCATATACAAAGCGCATCTTTCCTTCCGGCAAGAAAGCTATTGCGTTTACTGCGCCGCGCGACTCAACCGTAATCCCCAGATCAATGCTTGCCCAGTTCCCATTCTTCCATTGTTTAAGAGCAGCTTTTTTCGGCGATACACCGTAATCACTATACGAAAGATAAAGTCCATCCGAGTCGTCGGCAGAAAGCGACATGACTTCCGTAAAGCCGGTTTGGATTTTCTCACCCACCTTGGCCCATGTATCGGACTCCAGTTTTTCTACCTGTACCCCCCAATCAGTACCAGTGGTTTCATAGGCAAAATAGACATTACCCTCCCGGTCATTTGTCAGGAACATTGCATGCTCTTCAAAAGAGGAAATACTAGTAGTCCGAATTGCAGTCCACGCGCCTGATTCTAACTTCATAACTTCTGCGGAGACTCCTTGAAAGGCCTGGACAAATCCTACATAAGGATTTCCATCCGCATCAAAAGCAAAGTGAATGTCTGTAACAAACCCGCTGGAAAATCCCCGGGAGCCAACAGTAGCCCAATCAGTTCCATCCCATTTCATGACAGTGAGCTTCTCACCCGACGGTTGGTCAAACGAGGCTATGTAAATGTTGTTGGCCGGATCCACGGCAATGGCAAGACGGTCCACCATATTCGTACTACCGCCCCAATACTCATCAAATACCCAATCATTCCCCACTGCAACCCACGCGCTCCCATCCCACACTCGGACAGCGATATGAGCGGCATTGTAGACTTCGCGATAAATCACGTAAAGTTTCCCTGTCCTATCGACAGCAATGTGGGGATCCATTGCTACGGTTGAAGAAGACACGGGTTCGCCTCCCACAGTCGTCCATGCAACACCATCCCACTGGCGTACAAATATCCGCGAAGCTCTGTCTTTATAGCAGATAAATGTTTTAGTCTGAAAGCTTACTGATGACAAATCAGAGAAATAACCGTACGATGCCTGATTCTCGTCAGATGGTCCCAGCGGAGCAAGATCACATTGACTGAACCCTGGAATCGTGTTGCATAGAAATATGAGAAAGAGTATTTGATTGTAAAAGAAGATAAGCGAAAATTTGGAAGGTATAATTCTGTTCATAAAAAATAGTGAAAAATGTTACAAAAACATCCACCAACAAGATACTCATTGCATTTTAATTTACCTTAAGGAAACTTTTTTAGATTTTCATTGTCAAACCAAGCCTTAGATAATTCAACTTTATCACAACAATTAGCCGTATACTTCCGTCCAGTTTTCTCTCTTCATATTGGCTATGAGTAGGAAGGCGAATAGCAGGGGTCCAGGGGTTCTCCCATGGCCAGCTCCGTCGGGGAGTCGCTTTTTTGCGACGTACCGGCGATAGCTGGCTGTGGAGAAAACCACCGTGTAGGACCTTTCCTGAGCATTTCTGCCTCAAATTTTCCTTTAAATGATTTTTCTGGATTACTTTTTGACTCTTTGGAATGATTTCTTACTCTAAATAACCTTTAATGGCCCTTGGGGACGGATTTAGATCTTTCTTTATCGTCGTTGGATCAATTTTTCCTTTGCAATGGCGTTCTGACCAATTTTCGTCACGCATCGAATTCCCATCAAGGATACATTTTCGTGCACAGGAAAAGCCATTATCGTTGACGAAAAACGGATTGCTAGTTAAAAATAACAAGTATTCAGGCTCGTTTACTAAGTTTCAAGCTTTTAAATCTCATCGATAGAAATCGCCTTGTCACCTAGAACGGATCAGGTATTCGCTACGGATTTATTGCATAGTGAAATTCCGGACTCTTTCTCCGCTGTCAGGTAACAATGTTTAAGACACACCAACAAGCCATCGTCGAAAAAATAGGCAGCTTCGTCGGTCAATATGAATTGCTCGTCGAAAAAAGATGTCTGGTGAGCAAATGCATTACCGGGTTCGGATTTAAATAATCTATTTTGCTCCACCTTGAAAACATGGGGTACAAATAATAACTCTCACACAAACCTAGTTTTAAATGAAACGAACTTTAGTAAGATGTGCACTCCATTATTGCACAGCAGCACTTTTGGTATTTAGCTGCTCAAAAACGGATCAACCCAACCCATCAGTAGACAGCTCGAAAAATTTCTCGATTGACGAAAAAGAGGCCCTTGAGCTTGCCGTGAGCGGATTTAATGTAGCAAGCGCTCGTACAGCAGGGTCTAAGCCTAAAAAAGTGAAGGAAATGAAGGAATTTAAGGAGGCTCGTGGCAAGACAGTATTTTATTCTGTCACTTATGAGGACGATCAAGGATTCCTGTTGATGTCTGCCGATCGCAGACTTTCCCCGGTATTAGCGTACTCAGACAAAGGCTCTTTTAATTTGAATACAGACAATCCTGGCATTTTACTATGGAGAGATTTGGTCGTGGACCATTTTAAAGGTGTGGAGAAAGACACAAAGGCTCATATCGATGTTGTAAACAGCTGGAGGGAGTTTGAAAAAAATAATACAACAAATGGCAGAACATCGGATCAACCTGTTTGGACACCAGAAGCAAGTTGCGAATACTTTGTAACTCATCCAATTCCGCCAAACACAACAGTGCCTCACTTGACAACCATTTATTCAAATTGGAGACAGGGAACAGGGTATAATTATTATTGCCCAAATACGACTGTCCTTACATGTAGTGGCGAATGTGGAAAAGCGAAGACCTCATGTGGAGCTGTCGCTGTTGGGCAAGTGCTCCGATTTCATGCGAAGCCCATTACCGCAAATGGTAGATCTTTCTCGACCGCTAAGTTTCAAGCAATGGATTATTCTTTGTCGTCATCGAACTGCACTCCTACCGCCGAAATCCAAACAGATGTTGCACACTTGCTGAGAGATGTTGGTAACGACCTTGACGTACACTATAATACAGCTGATCCCCTACTTGGGGGCGGACTTGCCTCCGGAAGCGGCTGCCAATCTTGGAATTATCCGGGAAATGTAAAAGATTTCTTTAATAACCATGGTTATACCTCAAATTCGTTTGACTTTTTCGGATTGAACAATGAAAGCAGAGTACGAGACGAACTTTTAGCTCATAGACCTGTTATCGTATTCGGAGCTGGTTGTACGACTTGCCTGGGAAGCGCTCACATTTGGATAGTTGATGGAGTCCAAGACTTGAATGCCGTTTACACCGATCAACAAGGATTTTGCTATCATTATAGGCATTCAATGTATCGAATGAACTGGGGTTGGGGTAACGCGACCGAAAATGACACATGGTTCAACTATACTGGCATCACCGGCAGTGGAACTTTATATAATAGTGCAAATATGACTGCCTACACTGTTGTACCTTAAAAGTGCTAAATATGACAAAAGGAACTTTCATTTTAAGTGTTTTGGCAGGGATAGTATTGAACGGCTGTGGCCGGGATACTCCAGAGGGTGCTCGAGCTAATCCTCTGGGAAATAAGAGCAATGGATACTGGCACCTGACTTCACTTTACAAGCAAAATAAAGAGGTCGATGTAACCGAAGCAGATAGTGTAGCCTATCTAAAAATGGGACGTCATGTGAAATTTGACAGCGCTTTTATGAATCGCCTCGAGTATTACGTTTTCGAGGCATACTCGTCGGATTTAAAACAAACAGTGACAATTGAAGCTGCTTCTTGGGATTATTCAACAAACAACAAAAAGCCGATTGAAACTCAATGGTTTCGAATCTCTCCAAAAAAAGGTTTTCAGATCACTTTTTATCTGAATGAAGCCAACAATCCAGCCTCTGGAATGATAAATCTTTCGCACAGAATGGATATAAGTAACATAATCGAAAGTGAAGTTTATCGGCCTGAACTGGACAGCGTTCGGTACGTTTACACGCAGGCTGATAAGTTCTTATAGCTTCCATATCTTACAAGTAAAAAGGCCGACTCATAAGAATCAGCTTTTTTGTCTGCAGATGAGATTACAATCCCGTTATGACCTTTAAGCCCACACCGGATGCATAAGGGTTGTGTTCGCTCCGTTAACACCGCCTACGCCGACTTGGGGCCTGCTTGGAATAATTGGTCTGTTATAACATATTAGCTTAGTATTAAATAGAAAGCCCTGCAAGTTTTGCAGGGCTTTTCAAATGGATACGCGCTCGACTTCGCCGATCTATCGATTTTTCGTTATATCGCTCCACATACAGCTTACTATGTTGCCAAGCATTTTTCCCGCGCCATTGAGGATACCGAAGATTAGGCAGATTGGCAGGATAAATGGCAAATAAATAACCCACATAATCGCTAGGGCGAAGTTTTTAGTTTTCATCGCTTTGTTTTAATTTTTGCACGTTAACGAGTGGCGATTAAAGTATAATGATTTGGCTGTGTGATTTCAGCTTCGCCAGCTTTGGACCAGATATCATGGTATCACTCCAGTTTCCTTTTTTTTATACTTGGTGTATCCAATATGGGTATATTGAAATCCGGTGCCATTAGTAATAATCCCCAACCATTTCACAGGCTTTTGCTCATCCCTAAGCAAATATTGACGTTCATCCTCGATTGGATATTCATCGAGGATGATACTCCATTGAGGTAATTTGACTTTTTCATGCCATGAAAATGGGATCGACTTAAAACCGATTAGATGTCCATTTAAATTAAAAAAATATTATTGATTACTTTTTTTACCGAATCAGGCACCCTAAACCTGCCGTTGCGAATTGGAAACACTACTGTGCCTGTTGGAAGAACTAAATTGACAGTTGATTTACTATCCAATTTCACCACCTTACTGTTCTTCACAAATTCTATGGTTATCGTAGTGCTTTGCGAAAACGATGTAGTGAAGCACGACATAAAAATAATTAACAGCACATATTTTTTCATTAGAAATAACATATAAAGTAGGTGCCCGGCTTCTTCCAGGGCACCCGCTTTTTAACCATGCGAATCAAAGTCAACAACGATTTTGCTTGTATCCGGGCTAGATGCTACATTTTAAGGCTCTATCCCTATTGTTTTGTTCTTTTTAATTTATCATACCGATACTCAGAAAATAATGCACCGGTACCATTATCCAGGATCCCCAGCCATTTAACAGGTCTGGGTTTGTCCCGAATGAGGTATACCCTTTCATCTTCTATCGGTGCTGTATCCAGTATGAATCTCCAAAACGGTCGTTTCTCATTCCACGCAAAAGGAAAACCAGAGAAGTCAATAATGTATCCATTTAAATTTACAAAGTAATTTTGTCCGTTTTTCCGTAGGGAGTCCGGCACGACAAATTGACCATTACTTATTGGAAAAACAATAGTATCCTCCTCGATTATTAAATTGATCGTTGATTTGTTATCTAGCTTTATAAGCTTATCATTTTTCAAAAATTCGACGCCGATTGTCGTTTTTTGAGAAAATGCGGTCGAGATACCTACAGTAATAATTAATAAAGGGCACAGCTTCATCGTAATAAGGTTATTTGTTACCAATCTCTCTAAATTTTCTTAGTGGAAATTCCGCTATTGGATTTTTTACTGTACCATTATAAATATAGACAGTTCCGGTTCCCGCACCCAACACGTATGAGTTTTTTGTATATCTCGGATCGCCAGCTTGATCATAGTCGTCCGGATTAGTTGGCGTTTGGTTAAATCCACCTTCTTTCCCTCCGAGAGTATTGGCGGGTGGGTTTCTCTTTCCTGCCGGATGCACATGGAAGGAACCATCGGCGGCTATTGGACCTGCGTTAGGATCTGCCGGTGTTACGGGACTCACCTGAGCCTTGGCATCAACCAGTGGATCGGCCTTTTTCCCAGGCTTAGCAGGCCTTACCATATCTTTTCCATCCCTGTCCGTACCATATTCGCCCCCTTCTTCATGGAATCCACCTTCGTCATCATCGCCTTTAAATTCGTCCCCTCTTTTATCATTCGGCATATTCGAGCGGTCAACAGCTTTTCCCATCTCGGCCCGCACATATGCAGAAGGCAGTTCCACCGCTGAATTTACTTGGCTGGCGTCCGCAACTTTTTCACCTGCTTTGAATGCCTTCTCTAATGCTTTGGCAATTTTTTTATCTGTGACGACGAAAACCCGGCCATCTTCTTTTCCATCCGTTCCAATTTGATTTCCCTTTTGATCGTATAGATCGCCTGGAACCATGCCATCTGGATCAACAAAACGAAGTGGGTTATTATATGAATATGAATAGGGCGACCATCTTCTGGAAACATCAGCCATAGGGTCAATAACGCCCCATCGACCGATCTCGGGCATATACATTCTTGCCCCATAGTCCAGGTAATCCGTGTTTGACTGAATTTCTTTCCCGTTATACAGATAACGGTTTACGGCATTTCTGGCAGCCTTTAATGCATCTGTAGTTGCAGGAACCGGATTCCTATCAATTGCGAGCCCGAATGCATAATAGTCGGTGGTTTGTTGAACCACCCCCGTTTCATCAAAAACAAGCCTAACATTTCCCAGTTGGTCTTTTGTATAATACTCGTAACTCAATTGACCGGCCCGATAGACGGCTTGACCTTCGGACAGCTCTACACGATACAGGTCATTGGTTGTACCATTCAAACGATACTGGAATATTCCAGCATATTTAACGGTCCCATCGGCGGACTCATATTTGTGTTTTATGCCAGCCGCGTCATAAGTATACTTGTATGTACTACTTGACCTGGTTATTGTTGCTGGCAGATTGAGCGGGTTGTAGGTCAACGTAGCATTTCGTACTCCATCTGTTGTCATATTGCCATTAGCATCATATGCGAAAGTGATGCTGCCGGTTCTAACTCCCAAGGCGCTTCCGCTTGCATCAGAAAGTCCGGTTAACTTATTCCCGGTCGTTGTATAGGTCAGGTTGTCGATTTGACCAGTTGCGCCATTCCTTTTGAGCCCAACAATGTTCCCGTTCCTGTCGTAAGTAATATCGGTTTCTGTTTCGGTGTAGGTAATACCGCTCGCTTGCTTCGCTTGTGTAAGCCTGTCCGCTTTGTCATATTCAAAATCCAGGCCTTTTTTGAATGTAGCCTCGTCCTTTGTAGCCCAAAGCATCTTGCTGACGTTGCCATTAGAATAATCGTTGCCATTCGCGTAGGATAATGCTATCGTATAGAAAGGCACCTCGGGTTGATTGAGTACTGGTACATAGCGTGTTTTGGCGTCGGTAAGCCACCCCCTAATATTATTGGTATAATCCGTGCGGCGCCGGTATTTGAGATCATCGGAAGAATTTTGAAAACTACTTTGCACTTGACCAAGGTTGTTATAGCGGTTTGCAATCGTAAATAGTTCCTTCGTGTTGGAGCCATTCGCAACTTTCTCCTTTGTGCTTAACAGGCGATCTGCATGGTCATAGGTGAAGGTTGCTATATGAGAGTTTGTGCCCGCTGGCAGTATTTGCTCGGTTTTTTTCGTAGCAACCACTGGGGCCAGATTATATTTATATTGGGTTGATACACGTTCAACAGCGTTTGCACCCAAGTCATAAAGCTCCCTTGCAGTCTGGATACTACGGTATTCCGAATCGTAATAAATGGCGCTGGTCAACCAATTACCCACCGTACCATCCGGGAGCAGGAGCCTGGCCTTACCGCCAGTTAAATATGATTTAACGCTGGTATTTGCAGACGGATAATAGGCAGAGGTCTGATTATAACCGAGCGATGTCGGCAGGATAGAAGGGTAAGTATCATAATAGTTAACTGTCCTCAATTGACTCTCAGAAACAACTGGCTGTGTGACGTCAAGGGAATATCCCACCGTGCTACCATCGGTAGCTTCATGATGGGCATTATATTGATCATAAATTCCTTGAAGTTGGACTCTTAATACACTATTTGATCCGGGAATCTCGCCCGTAAGAACAACTCTATTCTGTGCATCGTATTTCGAGAACCCCCAAACAACTCTGGCCTTTTGATTTGCATCCCTAAATAATACCTGCCTGAAGTATTTGTCATACACATATTCATACAAGACCCCAGATACCCATTTTTCGACTAGACGACCTTTATCATCATAATTGTACTGAAACCAGTTGTTGATGTTTGCCTCCACTTCATATTTGGGTTGTAGCACAACCCGTAATTGGTCATAATCATCATAAATATAGCTCGTCCGCAATGTTTCCGAATCGGTTACATTCGTCCGACACACAGTTCGGCCCAACATATCGATATACTCGTTGCTTTCGCGCCCCTGTTCATCAATTGTTTGAATGCGAAGCAATGACCCTTCAGAGTAGGATCCGTCAGCTGTAAAAGAGTTGACGACAGTGGTGAACACATAGCGGGGAACCTCATTTCCTGCGTTAACCTTGTATTTTATGGTTCCCGTCTTACTTTTGTTGCCTGGTTGTCGCATAGAAGCCGGACGGTTTAGCGGGCTTTGGTCAAAGCCCGTTTCAATATATGCCCTGCCTAATCCATCAGCCTGAAGACCCGCCGAGTTAGCCACATACCAGGAGTCAGCAGCAGTCGTTCCATCACTCTGGTATTTCCCTTTGCCGTTAGCTACAACGTATGGAAGAAAATCCTTAATCTGTCTGCCGGCAGCATCAAAGGCGAAGGGTTCCACAAGGTCATTACCATCAGGATTCTGGCCAACGGTCACATTTTGCAAATTTCTGCCAAGCCCATCGATATACTGAACCTGGGTGACCACCTTGCTAAGATCATTTTCGTTTGCTCCCGCCTGCTTAAAGGTTTTAGAAATGATGTAATTCCGGTTGTCGCTCAATTGCGCGGATGCAGCCTTTATTGTCATCGCCAAGGCGGTGACTAATATATAGATCGTTTTCATTTTGAAGTGTTTAGAGCCAGAAGACTATTGTTTCACTATTCGATGGGTCGTAATACTGCCATCCTTGTAGGTGATTTCCACTACGTAGATGCCCGCGGCCATTATGTTAGTGCTGATCTTTTTTGTCGCAGCAGATTGATGCACCATCCTTCCGGAAGCATCGTAGATTTTAATCGCTTTGATGGAAGATATGTCGTCGATTGCGATATTAATATTACCTCCCACTGTTACCGGGTTGGGGAAAAGGCTTACAGCATTTGCATCCTCAAATACCAAACTTTGTATTCGGCTATACGCGAACGTATCGTCGAAATCAATCATTTTAAGCCTGTAGAGATTTTCAGAGGGCTTTTGCTTCGATTTACTTATGAGAGGCGTCATATCGGTAAACGAGTACCGTTGCAACTCACTACTTTCGCCCTTTGCATTGACAGAACCAATGACTATCCAATTCCTTCCGTCATCGGAACGCTGGATTTCAAAAAGTTTACTATTGGATTCCGTAGTACTCGCCCATTGCAAAAGAGCGGTTTGTTCCACTTTCCTCGCTGTAAATTCAACCAGTGTGACGGGTAGGGCGTCGTCGGGAATCAAAGCAGGCGTATTTGCCGCGGTCGAACCGAAAGGAGCAAGATCAGTACAGTTTGTCAATTGTCCGGCATAGTTATAACAGTAGGATTGCCGCGCAGAGCCCGAGCTCTTAACAAACGACAGTCTATTAAAATTGTCATACTCATAATCTATTGCTTTTGAATTGGGGTCAGTGATTTTTGAAACCCCCACGAGTGGCTTGTAATCGTAAGCAGTTGTCTGGGGTATTGTGCTGCCATCAGCAGTTGTTCTACTTTTGACAAGGTCAACTTTGCCAACATCACCGGTTCCGTAATATTCCAATTTGGTTGTTGTACCGGATTTGTCCTTGTAGGTCAGCAAATTCCCTCTGGCGTCGTACGTTAAGAATTCGTACTCGGTAACTGCGACCCCTGTTCCTAACGTGGTTTCCACTTTAGCAGGCAGACGATTTGAATTATAAGTTACTTTCTGCCAATTGAGTTGTGTAGAAGAAATGGATGGTCCAACAGCAGAAACGTTGACCCGACTTTTGGTTATCTCAATGGGGGCCGAGATCATATTGCGGCCAGTCATGTCTATACTGATCGCGTCGTTGCTGGGATTAGTGTAATCGTTGGCGTATTTGTAAGCCGTTGATATCTGCCTGTCGTATCTAGGCCCTTTTTGGGGCGTTCCCGGAATAATGGCAGGATCCGTTCTACTATCGGTTTGATAGACAGCCGCTATCTGACCATTTGCTTTGTAAGTAGTTCTACGGGAAGAGAATGCAGATCTTGTGGCAACGTCCTGATCATGGGTGTAGACGATCTCTTCGTAAGGCAAAAACTTCTGTGTGTTGATCGTATATGCCGTGCCTTCATATACATAGTTGCCAGATGGCGAACAAAGTGCCGTTTTTAAAGACTTAAAAGACCGAACCAGGGCATCTGACTGCACACCAACAGTGTCATATTTTGTTTCGACACGCTGCGCCAAGTTCCCATTTTGAAAGTAAACTTTCCGATAAAGAAGCTTGCCACGTTTGAATGCATTACTGTTATAAGGTTCGTATGCCGTTGTTGTTGTTTGCAGATATCCTAAAGCAGCCTCGTCGGGATAGCCATTATCAAAATTCGAAAATGTGTACACCGTCCAACCGCCTGTAGAACTGTTTTCGACAACCTCGGAATAGCCAACATGCATTCCCATACTGTTTTCCGTTTCCGGAAGAACTGATTGCGTTGAAAAGACCTGTTGTATGTACGAAAAACTACCCTTGGGTCTTGGTGCGTAGTCTGGCCACCAGTACTGTGACTTTCCACCAAGAATACCGCTGGAAGGGAGCGTCGTAGTGTCGGGACTCGCCGCATTAAACCCATTGATGTAATAGTACCGCTTGATGACAGTTGGTACCGGGCTGTCTGTTATTGTATGGTTGACCGGATCACTCGTATGGATTTCTTTGATTCGAAGCCCACCGGCAGTTTGATTTGTCGAAAAAAGGTCAGTTCCTTCCCAGCGCTTCAATTTAACCTCTTTTTTAAAGGTGTGCGGTTCAAATTTAAATTTGGTGACCCCTCCAGTCGGGTATTTAATCTGGGTTAACGACCCCAACAGGTAATGTTTCCTGTCGGTTGGAACACTGCGGAAAGTTGCGCCGTAGGTCGAGACAGAAGAAAAGTCGGTAGCTTGATTGATAAGTACGCCATTATTGTAACCCCAGTGGTCGGTATGTGACTTTCCGTAGCCTGGCAAGGTCAAACCGGTGGCGGTGTAATAGGAAAACTCATAGGGTGGCAGTACATCAGCATTATAACCAGATTTTTCTTGAATTTTCGTAAGCATCAACCGCTCGGTAGTTACATTATTGTAGGTCAGCAAATACTCTTTGATGGTTGTGCCGCCTCCATTTTGAATCTGAATCTTATCCAGCTTTTTCCATTGTAGTTTCCCTAATAGCGAGGAAAGTGTTTCGCCACTTGCATCACAACCACTGTAGGTTGGGTAGAAGCAGGAGTAAAGAAACGTTAGAATATCCTGCATGCGCCCGTTGGTCGGAGCAGCCATATAAGCGTTGACAAACTGAGAGAAAATCTCATCCGTATAGCGTAGTTCTGTGCTGGTAGTTGCTTCGAACTTCACTTTGAAGTTGGCCGCACTAATCTCTTTCAAATAAATGGGAGAGATCAATTTTCCAGCGTATGGTCCGGACAATGGCATGATCGAGGAAGATGATGAACAGTCTGTATTGAGAAAACCGCCAGTACCGCCAACCTGGTATTTTTTATTCACCACCGAAAAATTCATTTGAGCAACGAAAGGGCCTCGTTCGTAAGTAAAATTGATCGTTTGCCCTGTCTGGCGCTTGATGCTTTTCAAATACCAGTTATTGCAAAACCAGGTGGACTTGCCTTGTGCAAAGAAGTCAATACTGTACTCACTATACGCAGGATCGCCACCGCCGAAAGTATACTCGGTCCCGAATTCATCTGTGATAATGAAGCCTTGCATATGCCTCATATAACCGCCATCCAAACTTTGCCAAGGGTTCCCACCTCCTGAAATAAATTCTGGCACTGTGAACGGGGGTCTAACCGTAGCCGAGGTTCCAATAAATTTGATCGTGATAGGCCTGTCGCAAGAAATTTTCCATTTTTGGTCATGCCCATAGTAAAATTTTCCGCTAAGGCCTGGAAGGCTAAATGAATATTCATCAGGCTCCAGATCATTTAGGATAGACAAATCGGTGTTATTCTCCATTTTCGTAGCGGTCGTCCAATCTGTTGCGCCTAGCGTTGCAGAATGAAAAAACCACCCCTCCTGAGCAATGCTCCCATAGTTTGGGCAGTCATCGGGCCAATCTTTCACTTGTCTAGTGATCGCATAAGTTGTTGAAAGGCTGAAATTCAAGCCGGTCCACCCAGGATGGACATCGGGTTTGACCCCTGATGGGTCATACGAAAGGGTAATCGGTATTTGGACATGGCCATCTGCCAAATTATGCAGATTAATTGAAATATCGGGTTTGCCGGTAAATGGGGAAACGGGAATATCACCGTAACTCGCAAATCCAGCTGCGTTTGGGCTTTGAATATTGTTGGGAGGGGCTGGTATTTGACAAGCACCCCAGTACGGGAGCAGGCAGGCCACGATTGGGGCTGCCCACCTTAGAAAGGTAGGAATCGACATAATTGAAATTTGTTAGTAAAATGACAATGTGGCACTGTTGGAGCTGTGAAACACAGATCCAAAATAAATTCTCAAACTTGGGGCAGACTCAGCCTCGATCGCTTCGGTAATGGGAAGCAGTGGATATAGAAACGACACCTCCCTGTCCATCTCGATGGCGAAGCTGATCAAACGAATATGCTTCTCAGGTAAAATATCAACTACATAGGTATGGTGACTTGGGAGCGGGCACGAATGTTAGCTTCATGCCCACTAGAAATCGTTACGGTTTGATCACTTTCTTCACGAATTTATCACCATTGACTGTAACCACTTCGACGATGTATTCGCCCGCCGAAAAGTTAGTAAGATCTACCCGGTTCCCGGTTCCATTGTCTTTCACTACCCGCCCTTGGGTATCTATCAATTTCCATTTGTTGATCTGAGCTGGAACTCGGAGCGTGATCTCAAAATAGGCTCTCGCGGGGTTTGGGTACACCGACATTACAGGGGTTTTCTCGAACTCAACCGACACGATTGGCGAAATCCTTTCAATGCTTTTTCTGGCAACGCTTTCGTACACGCTCTCTGAGTCAATTTGTCTTAGACGATAGTAGTTCACCCCAGCGAAAGGCTCACGGTCTGTTAAAATGTATGCCGTCCTCAAATTGGAATTATCTTTACTTTCCACTTTGATACCATCGGATTTGATCTGCTCAAAGTTTCGGCCATTGTAACTCCTTTCAACAATAAACTGGCTACTCTTCTTTTCCGAAGCGGTTTCCCAGGCAAGTTCTACATCATCCGCTACAATCCTCGCACTGAAGTTGATGGAATCCAGCGGCGCCTGGTTCACCAAGATGTGAAGCGCCGGGTCGCCCTGCAGCAATATCTGATGAACATTTGCGCGGTCGGCATCAAAATAAAAAGCTGTGCCACCGTTCTGTGCAGAGTCATAGCTATATCCTTTTACGAGTTTAGTTTGCGATGCAACATCTTGTAAAATCCGTCCAATTGTACCACGATCGTGATCGGATTTACCAAAAATTATCGGATACAAACGGTCAAGGTAATCGTTTGAGGTAGCTCTGTAAGTTTCCCAGCTATTTCCAAAAACAATGATAGCACCTTTATTTGGCGCCAGCAGCCAGTCGAGTGATACCGGACGAACAGAAGTGGAAGGACTTGTCCCAAATAACCCGTTGCGCCCGCTGAATACGTTATTGACCCCACAGCCGTTATAAAACAGCACTGGGTAGTTATCTGGATTGTTATAGCCTTTGGCCGGGTCGCTCACGTACCCTGCGTTGTAGTCGGTTCTATCAACATTGCCGTGTCCGAAATAGCTTACCATTCCAACACCTGTCCCGTTAAGTTCAGACGCATAATTCATTTCAATTACTCCGCTGCTCGCAATTGTTTTAGGTTTCGCAGTGACCGTGCCTGAGAACGGACTGTTTGTAACTTCCCCGGCAATTCCGTTCAGATAGCCCGCAAATTGGTCGATTTCGCCGTAGCTCTTGCCACCGCTGATGTGGATCACATTCTTACGCCATGCGATGTTTGTCTGAGCTTCATATTTTTGTATTTTAGCTAGATAATCTAGTACTTGCTGGTTGGAAATGGCGGCGATGCGCCCTACAGGAATCGCGGGTACGTCGTCGGGAGACCCGGCCAGACCGTCGGTTAATAACAAATCCGATCCTGGAAAGCCTATAGTAGGCACCTCGTCGGGAATTTCCCTGGTCATGCGTTCGACGAAGTTGTTAGACCGGCCCACTAATAGGAGGTATTTATTGGCCTTCTCACCATCAGAAATCATAAAATCTACAAATCTTCTAATTGCAACCGGGCTTGGTTCACCATAATTAAACTGGTTGTAAATATCTCGGATGTTTATCACAATTGGATTGAATTTTTTGCCAGGGCTCGTGGTCTGACGATAGGTAGCATAAGCATTTGCAGAGCTGGTCAAAGTATTGGAGCATACAATCAGATAGTCATACGAAGCAGGGATGATCTGAGTGAACGTGGTGGTGGTAATATTAGCAGTTGGTACAGTGGTAATGACGTTGGTTGCCAGTAGTTTCAGTTTCTGGCCATTCCGGTCGATCAAAAAAGATGCAGGGCTCGATGTAAGTAACCTTGGAACATCGGCATTGGTAATGTCGTAAACCTTTACATTGGCCGGCGCGCCGGTGATTGCAACGGAGGACTGCTGCCCTGCCGGAACTCCCTGCAAGTCGAACTCGTAAGTATTCAAATTTTGCATGTTCAGCGCTTGCGCATACGTAAGAGTGAAATATGAGACAGAATAGCCGCTTCCTGCATATCCAACTTGGGTCGTTTTGAAACCGAGTGTTCCGTTGCCGTCGGCATCGATATCGTCGGGCATCAAATCGAATATATAGTCGTAGTCATTCATACCAGTAATATTTACGGTGCCGACAGATCTGAGCGTTGCTGCTGTTTTCCCTACATAAATTTCCGCAATAGACGCGTCGAGCCTGCCTTTTAGATGTACAGATATCCGTCTTGTGCCAGGCCCAACGGGATACTTCACCTGAAAGCTGAACGGCTCGGGTACATACGTTCCAGGATTAAGCGAAGAGACTGGGTTAGAAGTCTGGATATTGGTACCAAGAAATGAACCCATTAGAGACGTCCCCGTGCGCTGCTTACCATCGTCATAATAACTATTGAAGCTTGGCGGACGGTAAGCACTTAATGTACTATGCGAATATTCATTCTTGTAGATCCTGGCTTCCGATCTTAAATGCGACGTTACTGCCACCGGAGAGTTGGAAACTGGTGTAGGAACGACTGCTCTGTTTCCGTTTACGGTTGGGTTGATTGTTAAAAAATAAGAGCTCTCGTCAGAAAAGATACTGTAGTAGGGGTTTTTACGAGTGGAAGCAGGGCGATACAGCAGCGAATCCAGAGCTCCGTCGTTAGGAACGCCATAGAAAACAATCTCTATCGCGTCAGCCTTAATGAGGCTGACCTGGGTACCGCGGTGCCACAGTTCAAGCTTGTTTTTGTCAGCGGTCTGGAATGCAGTCGGTAGGTCACTGACATTGACTTTAAAGATTCCCTTGGTTGAAACGCCAATACGCACCCATGGTTGCCCATACTTACTCGTAAGCCATTCGTTTCCATTGACCCCGCTCCATTTCTGAGAGAATACATCAGATATGCCGGGTCCAAAAACAAGCAAAAGCATTCCGAAAATCGAAGTAAACCTTTTTAATTTCATTAGCTCAAATTTTATAAGTAATTAATAAATGGAAATTAAATTCGACCCATTCTGCATGGGCAGCAAAAAACGTGATGCCGCCTTCACGATTTGATGCACTATATTATTCTTAGAGGTTACCACAAGTGCAATTTGACTCACGCTGGCCGATTGAAATCATTTTCAGCGTCATTGCATGTTCGCACAATGCCTACATGCGTGAGCGAGATCATTTATAGCGATCCGACATCGAAACATTTGCTGCATACTTTATTATTTGTTGGCTCCGAAATATTGGCCGGAGCTTCGGCATGTATCTGTGACTAAACTTAGGAGGATTGTCTTCACGGGACAACCGGAAAAAGACGGAAAATGAACCGACATTTGTCGGCTCATATGATTATTTCAAGAATGAGATCGGCTATATTTCTTCCTGATTTTTGTCAAGGTATCGGCAGTTACCCCCAAATAAGTCGCTATGTGTTGTACCTGAACACGACGATTGATCTCAGGATACTCATCAACAAAATTCTCGTATCGGTCAAAGGCTGGCAAGATTTTTAGTCGATCCGTATAAGCCTGATACTTTATTAAAAATCGCCCATTCAGTTGATCGACAAGATGTTTGAAGCTTGGGTACTGTAGGCATAGAAAATTATAGTAGTCTTTGGAGACCTCAATAAGAAGGCAAGGGGTCAGCGCCTGCATGTAGATATCCGAAGGCAGATCGTAGAGAAAGCCCTGGAATGAGAGCGCCAGATCGGCTCTACCATAGAACCACCTGGTAACATCTATATCTTGATGTCTTGTATAGCTGCGCAGAACGCCTTGCTGAACAAAATAAAGGGATGTCTCAACCTTGTTAGGAAACAGAAAAGTAGCACCTTCATCCAGGTCTATGATGTTGGCATTTTGTCGTATTTCCTGGAAAATCGGTGAGTCGAAGTCTAGGGGAGTGGATGGATAGCAATTTTTGCCAAAAGAAACCATTGAAAGAGTCGGGGATATTCATAATGATAACTTTAAGAGATGATGGGTGACGCCATTATTAATAAATGCAAAAGAAGCTGGCGATTGCCAGTGCTCGTCTCGAGGTTCGGCCAAGAACTCAAACACACTGCAGCAGGGAACGCCCCGCTTTTTGCGAGCGCTTCAGCTTTACTTACCCACAAGATTTTGGCCAATTTTCACACAAGATTGAGGAACGAAAAATGCTATTTCTCTTTGTATTTTTCTTATTTCACACCTTTCTATTGTTTAACTAGTTTGCACTATAAAGTAAAAATATTTTTCATGCGATACGCTGCAGTAGTCGGTAACTAAATAGAATACCGGACAGTTTGAGACCTTGGCCAGCGGTATAGTTGACTAGTTGTTGTGAATAATAAAAGCGCTTACCCGCTGTGCATTTTGATTTGTGACCGTACGTCTTTCGCTAACAAGCGTACTTTTAAGTAGCATCAATAGTTACGGCAGGATAACAGAGGACGGACTGTCGATGCATTTGCAAAAAATCGTCAAACGAACAATTACCAGGTGATTTTTTGTATCAACCACAATTCTTCAATATTTTCTTTCTCTTGCTGAGAGGAGCTTTCCTGATTTTAGCCTGGTTCCGGTATGCTTCGGAATCCGCGATCCGTTCATTTTCCCAACACACTACGCTCTGGAATTTAAAATACCACGATGTTGCTAGAAACTAGCAACTACCAGAAAGTAAGCTACGGACTTGCAGCGCCGTAGCTCCTCTCTCGATCTGTTGTGCCTTGCGACGCGGCAAAGCCGAGAGAGAAATCAGGTTTTGCGCTATTAGGGAAGACTCAATTTTGATAAAACATTTAAATCAAGCGACCTCTGTTATTATTTTTTGATCAGAACAGAGGATCTAACCTAATCAGAAGCAAAAAGATATCGCACTGACCTCCCCCCGGCAAACGAGACAGCTGATAATTAGAGATTTTCGGTGGCAAAAACAGGCCAAAATTGTAATTTGTCACTATGAAAAAGTCGAAATTCACAGAAGCTCAGATTGCTTTTGCGTTGAGGCAATCTGACACTGGTACATGCATCGAGGAGATAAGCCGACAGCTGGGAGTTTCCCAAGCCACCTTTTTTACCTGGAAGAAAAAGTACGGCGGCATGGGCGTCGCCGAGCAGCGAAAACTTCGACAACTCGAAGAAGAGAACGCTCAGTTGAAGAAGCATGTAGCGGATCTAAGCTTGGACAAGCAGATGCTTCAGGACGTCATTAAAAAAAGCTGTGAGGCCTCCTTACAAAAAGGAAATGGCCAATTGGCTTATATCGAACTATCGTGTCTCAATTCAACGGGCGTGCCGGTGTGTGAAGTCGGTTCGGGCAATGTATTATTATGAATCTCATCGGCGTGATGACAGCTTGCTGACGATGCGCATCAAAGAGATCGCAAATGCCAGGGTTCGATACGGATTCCGAAGGATTTTTGTGCTGTTGAAAAGAGAAGGCTTCGGTGACAATCACGAGCGCGTTTACCGTATTTATAAGGCCTGCGGGCTTAATTTGCGAACAAAGCGGCCAAGGAGGAAGTCGTAGTGCCTAGCATCGCCTGGAACGGCTGGACACTCAAGGAATCAAAAAGGTCTGGAGCATGGATTTTACGGTCCCCCGCTCCGGTCCAAGACGCGCTCTACAACGCCGAACGGTTCCGGGTATGAACTGTAGTCGATAATTGTAGCAAGATTTGACTTGGTTTACAGTCTGGTAAATCTCTAAAAGGAGCTGATGTTGTGGCTGAACTAACAAAGATTTGCCTAGTCGAAGGCTGTTGTGAATTTATTTCGAAGGAAATGGATCTTTGGGCATATTCAAATCGTGTTGCACTTGACTTTTCAAGGCCAGGAAAACCCACTGATAATCAATATGTTGAATCATTCAATGGAAAATTCCGGGATGAGTGCCTTTCCGTCAACTGGTTACTCTCCCTGGATGACGCCAGGGAGAAAATAGAAGATTTTCGTTGGGAATACAATCATTTCAGGCCGCATAGCGCACTGAATGATTTAACTCCGGAGGAATTTGTTAATTTACATCAAGAAACATCGGAAACTCTACTTTCAACCGTCTGAATACCAGCGAGGACGTCATCTTTCAAAACTTGTAGGGAAAGGGATTCGTCATTGTCGCAGTTTTCGCGAACGGAAACATCTCGTTACCGATTGATCATATTAGTAAAACACTTGACTTTGGATTGATGGATATAATGCACTAAATTTATTGCAGAGACATCGTAATTGAGACTAAATCGGATCATTTCATTCGGTCCCCAATTCAGTCACCTACTCAATAAGTGCGAGTAGAATAACTGACAATCAACCACTTTCGTCGATATTTTGCGATCCCGGCGGGATCACTTAAAGCGCCTCAAAGGGCGCTTTTTTGTTTTAAATTGTTCTGAAAATCAGCTTGTTTCAAAATTTTTGAGTCATTCCTGATCAAAGTAACCTATCCGATTCGGTTACCGTTTCGGTTACCTATCCGAATTTCTAATTTAGGTAACCGAATTTCCGAAAATAGCTTGTGTGATGTGGTTTTGAGGAAATCGATGCGTCGCCTGCGGGAAGTCCCCACAGGGAACATTAGATCACTTAAAAATGTGAAGGATGAAAAGCAATCAGAAACTTTCGATCCTCTTCTGACGGGAGTGGAGTCCTAACTGATCAGCATTGCTATCGACCAGGCGCGCACTTCGCTCACCTCTCAGTTCATGGTGCTGCAATCGAAGTTTTGAAAGTATCACGCCTGCTATGCTTAAAAACGCCTTCAAGGGCAAGCCGGCCGAAGACAAAGGCGATGTCCGCCCCAGGATTGAAGAAGCAGCAGACGCTGCTCCAATTGCTCGACGAACACGTCGAAAAATTGGAATTAATGGTTCAGCGCGGGATGCGTTCATGCAATATGCCGGTAGCAGCATGGTACGCTGCTATCCTCGGTGTCACACATTTAATGCCTCTGCCGGAACTGCTTTTAGATCGGCAGAGGAAAAGCCGGGGGAGTTGTAGCTCTTGCCCTCCAGCTGATCGGCACAGTTCGGGCCGCGGTGTCCCTCCATCCAAAAAGCAATGAATGAGCTCTTTCCCAACCGCATAACATTTATCTGCTATTTCAAGATTTTACTATGGAATATGTGCTCCAAATTGCTACTTTGCGATGTTTTATATCGCGTTCTACTGGCATTGGCAACACTTAATTTCTACCAACAGGTAAAGAATGCCCCACGCGGCTTGCAGAATCTTTGGGAAAAAGAGTTTGAAGGAAAGTCCCTGTGGGGTAACAGGATATTTTGTTTCACGTTCGCGATTTGTTACCCATCCACCTCGCTCCTCTATTACCTGAATGGCAATCCCGATTATCAGTCTATTTTCCTGATACAAACTACCTGCAGCAGCCTGGTGGCGGCGATCATTTTCCTTCATTTCAGGGAGAAGATAACCAGTCAGAACGCCTCTTTTTACAGCCGGATGTTGATGGTCATTTTCCATTCGTTTATCCTGGCCCGTTTTCAGACCCTCTATTACTATGATCTAAGCATCAATTTGACCCTGCAACTTATTTTTTCGTTCTGGGTCCTGCGCTGGAAGTTTAATTATGCCATGGCCAGTTCGGTAACCACCGTCTTGTTTTTTTCCCTTGCGCTATACATCAATGGTGAGGATGTGTTGCTTCGTTTTTTGAGAGAGGGCGGTTTCTTCTACTTTCTGGGGCAAAGCGTTTTCCCTTTGGTGATGCAAATGCGTTATAACAAGCAGTACCGTGAATTTATTTATTTCCACAGCCTTCAAAGGCAAAACAAGGAACTGGAAAAGCAAAATCTGCTGGTTAAGGATGCCTTGCAGGCAAAATCCGACTTTCTGTCTACCATGAGCCATGAGATCAGGACGCCCCTGAACGGGATCGTGGGTGTTATCCATTTGCTGCTGCAAGAGGATCTGCGAACAGATTTCCAGAAGGAGCTGGTCGGTACTTTAAAGTTTTCCTCCGATCACCTGATGGCGGTGGTGAATGATATCCTGGATTTCAATAAAATCAACTCCAATCTTGTCAAACTTGCAAGAGAGCCGTTTAACATTTTGGTTTTTCTTGGTAATCTTGAAAAAACCTTCATTCCGCGTGCTCAGGAGAAGGAACTGGATTTAATCTTTGAAATTGACCCGGCTATGCCCGCACAGCTAACCGGCGACCAGGTACGCCTGAACCAGATCATCACCAATTTGATCCATAATGCGATTAAATTTACTGATAAGGGCTTTGTAAAGCTGGTAGTTAAAGAACTTAAAAGGGATGAAAGCCGGGCATCGTTACACTTTGCAATCAGCGATTCGGGAATCGGCATTCCGCTCGAAGAGCAATCTTCTATTTTCGAGATCTTCGTACAAAGCAGTATGGAAGCCAAGAGAGGCAATCGCGGCACAGGACTCGGACTGGCGATAACCAAAGAGCTTCTCCGACTTTTTGGAAGTGAAATAAAATTGGAAAGCGAGCAATGGCACGGATCCTGTTTTTCTTTTTGTATTGATTTCGAGTATTCCGATCAACAAGTACTGGAAGAAAAACCGGTGGGCGTGAAAGTTATCCTCCCGGAAGCAAGGGTTTTGGTCGTGGATGACAACGCCATTAATTTGCTGGTTGCGACGAATCTGCTTAAAAAAATAGGTTTGCAGTACGACAAAGCCGAAAATGGCTGCGAAGCGGTTGAAAAATTCAATCACAATCACTACGATTTGGTGTTAATGGATCTTAAAATGCCTGTCATGGATGGTTTTGAGGCTACCCAGATCATCCGGGCCCAGGGCGCCCTTACACCCATCATTGCAGTGACGGCTTCCACGTTTACCGACGAGCGTGACAGGGCATTATCGAACGGCTTTTCCGAATATCTGGTCAAACCCTTTCTTCCGGAGGAATTTTATGATGTTGTTTTTACTTTTCTAAAAACGCAGAAGCAAAGGAAATGACCCGTAACTGAATGTACAGGTCAAAAATGTTTCCAACAGTCATTGCAGGCTTTCCTGAAATATCGATGGCGTCCCGCAAGCCTTCTGTGGAGCCGGGAACTAACCGATTAATAAAGTCCGTGTACCCCTGGCTCCTGGATAGTTGGGACTTTCTTAATTGCTTTGATAAGACCGGTTCCACCCGGCTACCATCGAAAACCTAGCCTTATTGCGGCATCGGGATAAACAGCCTGATGCGATTACTCCCGACCCTCACAATGATTGAGAATGGGAACGAATGACTGCATCGCCGGAATATCGAGCAGAGCTGGAAGGCCGTTCGATTCGATTTGTGCAAACTTTTGACAAAGATGGTGCATTCGATATCGCATGACGGTTATTTCGCACGCTCAATTATTTCATCACCCAGATCAAGTGATCGGCTCAGAATACTTTTGATCAAAGACATGCCGGCATCGCCGTTGGTGAATATTACGACCCCTCTCTGCGACTTTGGTAATAGTATGATGATAGTCCGTACACCAGGATCGGCCCCCGAATGCATGAGCACAAATTCATCGTTTTTAAGGCTTTTAAAGAGTTGCCAACCTAATCCGTATGTATGCTTTTCATCCTGAAACGTGATCATTTCGCTATATACCTGGTCGCTTAGTTCTTTTTTATTCAACACGTTGGATCCAAATAGGGTATAGTCGGCAATAGTGGTCATCAGCAAATCTGCGGCAGAGGGTTGTGTGTATTTTTTAATTGGGAGCGGTTCGCCAGCGCGGCCGTGCGCTACCGCAAACCGGCTTTCAACCATACCTTTGTCCCAATAAAATCGGGTATCGAGCATTTTGTCGGGTTTGAGAAGATATTTCCCGACGATTTCTTCAAACGGTAATTTAAATTTCTTTACCAGTGCATGTTTCAAATATTCAAGTCCTTCCCCGGAATATTGCGTTTGCGTTCCGGGTTCAAAATCAAAGGTCAGCTTGCCGCTCTTGTGTAACCATCTCCAATTCACAAATCCCGTTTGATGTGAGATAACATGCCTGGTTGTTAGTCGTTGGTGCCGCGGGTCATCCGCTACCTGAGGATCTGTCCAATAATGGAACAGTGGTTCATCCAAATCCCATAGCCCCTTACTGACCAGTCGTAAGGTGGTCATTTCGGTAATAGGCTTGGTTAGCGAGGCCACCTGAAAAATAGCATCTGGGGGAGCGGGGGTACCCTTTTTGAGTTCACCTAAAACTTTCGTACGAGAAACCTGGCCATTCTCAATCACGCCGATCGCCAATGCCGGGACCTTGTACTCATGCATGAGCCTTTTGAGCGTGGAATCTGCCGGAATGTTGACTTTCTGATACTGTGAAAAAGCCTTTTGTGAAAACAGAAATACAAGAATAAAAGCAATCTTTTTCATGGCTGGTTGGCATAAAAGGTTTAAAACAACGAATTTTTCAATGGCTCTGTCGACGAGAACGGGCGGAGCATTACCTGTCCTTTGTGAACACTCTTCATAAAAATGGGGAGCTTGATTCTTACGGACTCCCTGTACTGGCTTTTATGACATTGGTAGGCTTGTCCCAATTTCACGTAATCGATACTATCCAGGCCGATACGCACCGTGAGATGTGATGAATCAACAGTTAAGTAAGTTGCCCAGCTCTTTTCATTGATACTTCCCGTTGGAAGGGCCGGATAAAACAGTTTCGGTTTCCACGGCCAGGACCGGGATTCAAATACTTCCGTTACGATATTTCCTATCAATCTATGGTCCGGGTGCCCGGTCATGCCCGCGGCTCCAAACGTCAGTACTGCATGGGGCTTGTAAAGTTGAAACAGCGAATCAATTTTGTATCGAAGCAAGTCAATTTGGCTCTGTAACTTGCCCTCGGTTGCCAATAGCTGGTCCGGCAGGCCTAACCATATTGGTTTTTCAAGTCCCAGGACATTACCCGAACAAGACATTTCGTCCCGTCTGATCTCGGCCAATGTTTTGCCTTCGGGGACTTTATAAAAATCTGTTTGCCCCAATGCACCGTTTGTTGCCACGACTACGTGGACCTTCACTCCCCGGGCAGCATAGTGACTCAATAACGCTCCCATCAACAGCTCATCATCCGGGTGCGCCACAACGGCCATTATAGTATGGCCGGCCTCGTTGTTTGTGGCTTTTCCGGTGTGACTGTTCTTACCGCAAAGGCCGGCACTCAATAATGCAAGCAGTGAGACGTAAAATAGTTTGTTCATACCTAGGACTGTTAAGAAATTAGTTGCTCCCGGCAAGCGCGTACTCACTGGAAATTTTCGTAAAACAAGGCAGCAAATTGCCAGCAAACCTCTCAAAGTGAAATTTGAGAGGTTATCAGAAAGTGTTTTGTTCTGGCAAAATGTAAGTTGAGAGCTTAGCGGTGCTGCTCCTGGAACTCTTTTGGAGAGCGGTTGGTGTGTTTTTTGAACACCCGGTAAAAGCTTGCTTCGGAGTTAAAGCCCGAATCCAATGCGATTCCGAGGATTGACAGATGAGATAAACGACCGTCAACGAGCTTGTCTTTTACTTCCTCTACGCGGTATTCATTGATCAGGTCACGAAAGCTCTTTTCGTAAGACTTGCTGATTGCAAAAGACAGTACATTGGGCGATACGTCCAATCGCCGGGCCATTTCTGCCAGCGTAATCGTTGGGTTTCGATAGATCTTCTCTTTTTCCAATAACTCGTCAATCGCCATGCGGATCTGCGGAAGTTTTTCCGGCGATACCGGCGCGGTCTGGTCTGTTTTATTGACGATGACGGTTGCCTGTATAGGCAGATTCGTTTGTCGGCTTGCCTGAAAACCGATGTAATAGACGATTACCGTCATCAGAAAATAAAATAATTGCCAATGGAAAAAACTGGTTTGCCCATAATTGATTCCATAATCCAGGGTGATGTTGGCAAGTAACAGGATCGTTAACCCGCTCATTAGCAGCAACAGATTTCTCAACCAACCGTAGGTCGGGTATGAGCTATCAGATATCGTATCATACAGCCAGGATCTGTACATTTTCAAACACCTGATACTGAGAAACAAATAGACCCCAAAGGAGAGAACTGACAAATAGTCTTCCATTTCTTTGACAGCGTTATAGGCAAGGGAGTCAGCTATTTTGCTTTTCTTCGACAGGTCGTCAAGCGGCAACACACGCACGTAAACGAGTAAAGCGTGGCCCATGAAGAAGAGAGAAGGCAAAAGGTGAAGTAGGGCTGGTCGCCGGAGCTTGGGCGACGAGTCGGTAATAGAAATGACGTACAAATACAAAAGCGGTTGGATAGTCAGGTCGACAGCCAATGGGAAATAGCGAAAAAGGTGCGTATTCCACAAGCCCAGCGTATGCAGCAATATCTTACAGTTTAGTAAGACGGTCGTAACTAAAATCCAGGCCAGCAACGTGTCCGAGCTTCGTCGGTTATTATGAAAGAGCTGGATACTTGCAATTACACCTTGAAGAATCCCAATGAGTACGATGACATCAAACAAAGAGAAATGCACGACGAAGAATTTCTTTAAATTTTGTTGACGATAGAGCATTCTCCCCCGCGCTTCAAAGGCCATTCAACCAAGGCTGGGCAAAGATCAAAAGAGGATAAGTGCTAAAACACCGATAATTTAAGGCAATTTAGTTGTAGTAGCGGCACCTTTAAACTATTTCCGGATATTGGCCTGTCAGCACAATCTGTTTCGACGAAGAATTTCGCAGTCTTAATCTGGTTTAAGCCTGCTTGTTAATCTACCTTAGGGGGCGCCCCCTGCCCAGCCGATCTTTGGAGTCATATTTCAACTATTGATAGGCACGATTCCGAACATAAACATCTGGGAAATGAAAGAAGAGGGTGCCACCCGTTACAGGCACCCTCTTCGAATTTTAGTCTGATGCGTTTATTTAACTACAACTACCTTTTTAGATTTTTTCCGATTGCCTTGATCAAGTACAACATGGTATGTACCAGAGGAAGCATTCGTCAGATTAACTTTGATTTTGTGTTCTCCGCGTCCGGCGACTTCCTTCTTAAACCGTGTTGACCCCGTTTCGTCAACAACGGAAAGCAGGGCTTTTGGAGACACTTGATAAAAGCTAATTTCAAACGAACCACTATTGGGGTTTGGAGCTACCGTGATCACCAACGAAGCCTCGTCGCCAACGGAACTGTTTTCTTCAGCTGCCGCGAGCCGCGAGCCGGGAGCGCAATTGATTGTTCTCGGGGAATTTGTGAATACATAGTTGCAACCGCTCGCCTTCAACGTAAGCGTCCGGTTCTGGCCATTCTTCAACTGGGCTGGGGTTTCGATCTGGAACCCGTGATACCCATTTCCTTTGCCGGCATTCAGTAGATCCTGGCGGAAATTTCCTGCCGGAATATTACCTGCGATTAGCGTGCTACCTTCGTAAATATCAAAGTTTACAACAGTATTTGGATTGCTTTGGTCATAAACCCACCCGGACAGTACGTTGCAGCCCGCCGACCCAAAGTCCGACTCGAGTGTATTGCAGTTCACTGATGATGGTTGATTAACACTGATGGTGATGCTTGCAGGTGAGCTTGTACAGCCGTTTACGGTACAGGTGGCAGTATAAGTTGTGGGAGATGTCGGAGATACAGTCTTGGAAGAGCCGGATCCCAGTCCGTGCGACCATGTAATTGTACCTGAACATCCACTTGCAGATAAAGTTACGCTCTGTCCCGAAGTGATACTGGTTGAAGTAGCGGACAACGATGGTGCGGAAGGGGCAGTGCATCCCTGGCAATTGATGGTTCTTGGAGAACCCGACAGCACGTATGAGCAACCGGTAGCACGCATTGATATGCTTCTGTTTTGGCCATTTTTAAGCGCTGCCGGTGTAGGTATAACGAATCCGTGGTATCCGTTCCCTTTGCCTGCATCCAAAAGATCCTGGCGGAAATTTCCTGCCGGAATATTACCTGCGATTAGGGTAGAACCTTCATAAATGTCAACGTTAATCACCGTGTTCGGGTTGCTCTGGTCGTAGATCCAGCCATTTAAATTATTGCAATCGGCGCCGCCGAAGTCAGATTGCATCGTGGTACAATTAATGCCGGATGGAGGCGTGACATTAATGGTGATGCTTGCAGGTGAGCTTGTACAACCGTTTACGGTACAGGTAGCAGTATAGGTAGTGGGAGATGTTGGAGATACGACTTTGGAAGCACCCGACCCCAATCCATTCGTCCAGTTGACTGTGCCTGAACACCCGCTCGCAGTTATCGTCGTGCTTTGCCCCTGCTGAATAGTTGATGATGTCGCCGAGAGAGAAGGAGGGGGGCATGAAACATTGGAGACGTTAATAGTTATGCTTGAAGTTGCGCTGGTACATCCATTTGCGGTGCAAGAAACAAAATACGTAGTTGTTGTTGTCGGACTAACGGTTATAGAACTTCCGGAGCCGACCCCATTTTGCCAATTGAGCGTGCCTGAACATCCACTTGCGGTAATGGTCACAGGTTGTCCTGATTGAATATTTGTTGAAGTAGCTACCAAAGCAGGTGCAGGTGTTGAACAACCATCGGGAGAAACCCCTCCCCAGAAGTCATTGTCCGTATACTTTGTATATTGGTTATATACGTCAATTCCTGCTGTTAGATCTTGTCCTGCGCGGTACTTCTGAGTTACTTCCACAGACACCGTGTTGGAAGAATTGATTACCGGCCTTACATATGGCTTCCCAATGTAAGACTGGTGAAGCTGTTGAAGAGTCGCATTCATTCCTTGAATCTCCGTTTCACAAAAGGCCATGGTCAGATTGATATACCTCACTCCTTTGCTATATAGGGACTCCATGGAATTTTTGACAATTGTTTGGTCGAAGTGGTTGTCGCAGTAAGGCGGCGTGCCGGGGATGGGAGCAGTGTAACGGTATGTAGACCAGTCATCAACGTCGAATTCTACGCAACTTATTCCGTCAGGTTTGGTGCCAAGGTTTACGGAGTTAACTCTAAATTTAGCCACATGGTCTAGAACGCCATCTCCCTCGCTGCCGTACATTCCATCGCTTGTTGCGGCGATATAGTTCATGTTGGCATTGGCCGTTGACTTTAATTGTGCATTGGAAGCCGCTGCGTAAACGTAGATTACCGGGATGTTGCTTACCGACTTCACCGCATTAACGAAGTTCCTTTGATACTTCCCGATATTGTAGGACATGAACCTGCCAAATTCCAGCCCGAGGGGAGTATCAAACTTGGGAGCTGGCCAAAAACCATTGTTCAACTCGGGCATACCCGGAGTTGCCAGGCCACGGGAAATGACCCATTGGTTAAATCTTGACATGTTATCGTCAGAAAAGTCCCCGGCAAGCCGTTTACCTGAGTAGTCAAAAACATGGTTTGCTAATTCCTCGGTCGTGCCGCCCGCCAACGACATTACACCTGCGCGGGAGTAGGTATTCAATTTTTCCGCAATTTTCTGTACTGCGTTGAAAATCATTGCATTGGTTCGGTCGCAGCCATAAGAAGGATACACATCCCTGAAACCTGGAATAGTCACTGTAGAAAAAACTTCGGAAAGGACGGCGTGCGGAGGGTTTTCATCTCTGAAATAGCCCTTTACATACTCTGATGGTTGTAAAAAACCATCCGTCTCAGTTCTTTGGGCCAAAAATTTGATGGAAAGTGTCAGGTGCCGTTCATCACAAAAGTCGATGACCTTTTGGAGGGCTGCTAACTGATAGTTTCCGGGTGTCGGTTCGAAGCGCTCCCAGGGAACCAGAAGATTAATTCCGGTAATTCCCCAGCCCCAGCTATATTTAAATGCTTCAATCCGGCTTACCCAATCGCTTTTAATACCATGGGGGTGCTGTGAAAGATCGTTTTCAAACCCATTGCCGGTGGTAGCCATTACCAATTCGAAATTGGCCGGTGCCAGTTTAGGGTTAGCTGATATCCGTGGATCATGTTTTCCGTTAAATGTTCGGGGAAGGGCATCAGGGGTTTGAACACTTTTCCCATTCTTCGTCTCGATCATTTTCGTGCCGTCGCCGTTACTTGCTGCGACATTATTGGCATTAACTACAAATATGGAGATGAGCAAAAAGAAAAATATTGATAAACATCGCTGTTTGTAAAACTGGAATCTCATTTCGATTAGTGATTTTTCGGTGAAAGGCATGATTCTTCTCGGTGAACATAAATACATGAGTACTTATGAGAAATCCATTGCCGTTTCATGTCGGTGGCCGCGGGCTATCTTGAAATGGAACAAGTTTACGGTGGAGTCTTTTCTTTGCTGTCGGGTTTGTGTACCTGTCAATTCTGGCATAAAGCTGTCGATACTTTACGCTGCTTGCTAAGCGCATAGGATGTGTTCTGGTTGGTAGGGCCCCGTCTGCTTTCCGTAGACTGTGATTATATGCTTGCTGTTCTTGCAGGCAAGGTTACCAATACAATTGCTGTTTTGGAAGAGTAAGGACAGGAGTAGAGACCTGTTTTCGACAAATTCATTATATTATTCGACGAATATATCGGTATTCTATGACGAATAATTTAAAGTATTATTAAGAGGTACATAGAACAAAGTAGGTAGAAATAATCCAGGCGATTATTAGGATAATATCCATCTATTTCAATAGTTGGTCGGTAAATCTATTTGAGTTCGTTCCTATTTCTTATTCAGCATGTCCGCTTTTGCCCCAAAAGCAATCGGATCGACATCAATAAGTTGCAGTGATTTTACCATTTTGAATGTCCCCGTCTTGTATTTTTGAAAATGGGCTGTTTTTAAATGGGCCTCATAAGCCTGTTTGCTGGCATATACCTCAAAAACGGTTATATGAGTTGGGTGCACTTTGTCGTGCATCGCGTACAAAGCGAGCACGCCTGGCTCCGAAGCAATAGCAGCCTGGGTATGCTCGTGGAGTGCTGCCTGGTAAGGTTCCAGAAATGCACTATCGATTTCGATTTTGGCGATCCGCACCATCCAGTCCTTGTTTTGAGCTAATGCAGGTTGCAGCGCTGCGCCGAATGCGGCCAACGCTATTGTTGTGATGAACCTCATGCGAACAGTTGTTGAGTTAGATGCCATACTGTTCCTCTGTAACCTTTTCCATCCATTCAACCACCTTTCCATTCAAATTCTCCTGAATGGCGATGTGGCTCATGCCTGTTGTTGCAGTAGCGCCGTGCCAGTGTTTTTCGTTGGCTTCAAACCAAATTACGTCGCCCGGGAAAATTTGCTGTACTGGCCCGCCTTCGCGTTGAACCCAACCGCTGCCTGCCGTGACGATCAGCGTTTGGCCCAGCGGATGGGTATGCCAGGCGGTTCTCGCGCCGGGCTCAAAAGTAACCAGTGCCGATGCGGCACGCCGCGCGTCGTTGGGTTCAAAAAGCGGATCGATCCTGACCGCGCCCGTGAACCAGTCTTCCGGGCCTTTGCCGGATGGTCTGCTGCCTATCCTTGTGATCTCCATAACTTGCTTTTTCGGTTGCTGAATACATTTCCAATGTACAAAGATCGGTCATGCGGAATCGCTCGGATTATGATTTTCAAACGACTCTTTTAAAATTTCAACCAAAATAGTTCCTCATATCGTCTCTAACTCACCAATGATCGTCTTCGCGGCTAAATCAGCGGCCAGTAACACGATTTGCTCCGGGGATCCTTCAAATACTTTTCGTATGGCGATCGACCGGTCTTTTATCAGCATATGAATGAAGATGGTTCCCACGGGCTTTTGGGGTGTTTCGCTTCCGCCCGGGGTGGTAAGGCCCGTTACGGCCACCTGGATATCGGAGCTGATCAGGTCGCGCAGGCGGAAAGCCAGTTCTCTGGTCACCTCCTCGGATTCAGGGGTAAACTGCTGAATCAGGTCGGGATCTATCCCTAAAACACATTCTTTTACCTGGGCGTCGTAGCAAACCAGCCCGCCTTTCAGCGTGCCGCCCGAGTCCGGGCACAACGAAAACTCGGAGGCGAGACGTCCGGCAGTCGCACTTTCTGCGAAAGCAATGGTTAGCCCACGGTTTTTTAAGGTTTTACTGCAATCCAGTATCAGCTTTGAGGGCATAATGGGGATGGTTAAGTTGGTTCAAATGTCTGGCGTGGTTTTAGTGCAGGCACCTGCGAGTTGTCAAACCATAAAAAATGTGCCATCATCCGTAAAAGAATAACATGAGCAAAAAGCTTTCTGAAAACCTTAGTTTAAAAGGGAAAACCGCGCTGATTACGGGATCCAGTCAGGGAATAGGCGAGGGGATAGCGCTTGCTTTCGCCGAGTATGGTGCGGATGTAATTCTGCATTATCGTGAAGATCGGGATCAGGTAGAGGACGTGCTGAAAGAGATCGGGCGCTTCGGCGTAAAAAGCTCGGTAGTCCGCGCTGATTTTTCTAAAACTGGCAGTGTGGCATCAGTCGAAAGGCAGCTGGGCAAAATCGGAAAACCCGATATCCTGGTTATTAACGCATCCTTGCAGATTGCAAAGCCCTGGGAGCAAATCACGCAGCGCGACTTTGACATTCAGATGAACGTAAATGTGAAGTCTACGATGCTTTTGATACAACGGTTCTCACCTTCCATGATTGAAAGGGGCTGGGGGCGCATCATTACGATCGGCAGTGTACAGCAAATCAAACCACATCCCGCTATGCTGGTGTACGCGGCCAGCAAAGCCGCTGTGCTCAATATGGTTCAGAACCTGGCCTTGCAACTGGCAGACAAAGGCGTGACGGTCAACAATCTCGCTCCCGGCGTGATTGACACGCCCCGTATCAAGGAGCCGGTGCCCGAGGTGGATGAACGCATCACGAAAAGGCAGGAGACGCCGCTGGGAACGGTAGGGGAGCCCATCGACTGTGCCGCGATGGCCGTCCTTTTGGCCTCCGACGCCGGGAAGTTTATCACCGGCCAGAATATTTTCGTGGACGGCGGAATGAGCTTGTGAACCTGCCGCTAAAAGAGCTGGGTAGCTCCATTATCAGCCAGAATAATCCGGATAATATCCCGTCCGAAATCAGAGGCTTTGGCTTGCCCAAAGTTCTTGATTTGCGATAACTGGGATAATGTATGGGGCATTTTGTCGGCCACCTGTATCAGCACGGTATCCGACACGATGGAATATGGCTGTGTATTTCGCTCAGCGGCAATATTGGACCGCCATTCAACGAGTTTGTCGAAGAGTGCCGCATTGGCCGGCTGCTTCCTTCGGCTTGTTTCTGATTTCGTTTCCCCTTTGTCCGATTGATATTGGCTTAGCGTTTTTTCGGCCGTTATCACAAGCTCATCCAGGCTTTTGGCTTTCGATAATTTCAAAAAAACGGCTGTTTTCAGTGCGAGGCAATACCTCAGCCGAGCAGCGGGCAAATGGAAGTCGGGATCCGGGGCACGCTGATCCCATTGAGAGAGCAGATTACCCACTTCCCGCACGGCTTCCGTCAGTTTAGAGAAGAAATAGGAGGTCGCCTTGGTCAATCTTTCGGAATGTTGCTCGTCTGAGGAATCCAGGAGCGTCAGCAGTTCTTGTCTGCGAAAGTTGATTGCAACCTTGATCAGATCGGTATTAATCAGCCTGGATATGGTATCAGTCCCCTGTCCGGCGGTCCGATCATTTTTTCTGATAAATCCTGATACCTGTTCCCAGCATTCGGCCAGAATGGTAAAGTCAAACAGGTCCAGCACCGCTTCGCGCAGGCAGCCGCGGCGTGAGGCATCCAGACCGGAGTCGTTGCAGGCATTAATCGAGGCGTTTTGCATGAAGGCTTTCACGGCAGGCGCCACCATCACGCTCGCTGCGTTGACGGGTTGGAGCAGTACCAGACCTTCCAGCGAGCGGCACCGGCTAAGGGCTACATACACCTGCCCGGGCGCAAATGCGGTGCGCACGTCCACAACCAGTTTATCAAAGGTCAGTCCCTGACTTTTATGGATAGTTACCGCCCACGACAACCTCAAAGGCAACTGGGTGAATGTTCCGGCCGTCGATTCACTGATTTTCCCTTCGGTTTCAGACAAAGCATATTTCACGTTCTGCCAGATTTCAGGGATCACGATAAAGTCGGAGCCGTCATCAAAGAAGGTGACGTGCACACGCCCGTTCTCGATACGCGCTACCCGCGCCGCACGCCCGTTGTAATATTGTTTCTTTCCCGAACTGTCATTTTTAATAAACATCACATAGGCCCCTTCTTTGAGCACAAGCTCCTTTTCGGCCGGATATGCTTCCGAAGGAAAGTCCGCGGAGATCGTCGCGCTGAAAACGTGTTCCGGAGTCTGCAATGCGTCGAGGCGCTGCTGGTTGATCTCCCTGACTTTGTTGTTGTGGGTCGAAAGGGTTACGTAATCGGACAAATCAAAGTCCGGTTGGGTAATATACCGTCCGTTTAGCGCGGTGAGTGTGTTTTCCGTAACCTTGCCGTCTCTGACGCTATTGAGGATATCGATAAATACCGGGTCGCTCTGGCGGTAAACGCGCGATAGCTCAAAGGTAAGGAAGCCCGAAGCACGCCAAACCAGGCTATCGAAGAAATAGGGACTTCTGTAAAAAGAACTTAACATCTCCCAGTCGTTGTTTGCGACGGGCGGTAGCTGGTAGGGATCGCCGATCATCAGGAGCTGTACCCCGCCGAAAGGCCGTGCCGAAGCCCTCACAAGCCGGAGCAGGGCGTCGAGGTAGTCGAGCGTGTCCGCGCGCACCATACTGATTTCATCGATAATCAGCAGCTGCATCCGCCGGAGCATTTTTTCTTTCTCCGGGTTTACCGACCGGATAGCCGGCTGGGGATTGCGTTTCCCACGAATACCCGGCATTAAAGGGCCCAGCGGAACCTGGAAAAACGAATGGATCGTAACCCCGCCTGCATTGATGGCGGCTACGGCCGTCGGGGCGACGACGACCATTTCTTTGGCCAGGTTGAGACGGATATGTTGCAGAAAAGTAGTTTTACCTGTGCCCGCTCTTCCGGTCAGGAAAATGGGCTTGTCGGTCTGCGTGAGGTAATTCAGGATAGTTTGATGATGAAGATCGAGTTGCATGCTGGTTTTTTACCGCAAAATAAGCCGGAATCCAAAATGCATTTGAATCGCCGTCCTATTTTTATTAGCCGTACTTACCGGAAGCTGCTTATCCATAGCTCTGCACCACAATTCCGCCGGGGAATGATTTTACATCGGTCAGTTTCAGGTAAAGCGGCATTCCAAGGCCTGTGAAGATCGGGAACCCCGAGCCCAATGCGACCGGATGCACAGCCAGGTGGTATTCGTCGATGAGGCCGGTTGCAATAAGGTTTTGCATAAACTCCGCGCCGCCAATGGCGACGATCGGTTTTCCGGGCTCCGCTTTAAGCTGCATGATCCCTTCGGCAAGGTCGCCGTCGAAAACCCGCGCCCGAGACCAGGAATCCGCGCTGGACGACGCTTGTCCCGCACCGATACCTTCGAATCCTTTCCTGGTAAAAACAGCTTTGGGGATTTCGTTCATAGGTGCGGCAAACGGCCCGGTCGCGGTGGGCCAATAGGGGGCCATGGTTTCGAACGACTTTCTGCCCATGATAATTAAACCGGCTTCCCGGATTTTTCCGACACTCCATGCCAGGGATTCGGCGTCTCCCGTTTTGAAAAGCCAATCTTTACCGCCATTGGCATCACTTACAAAACCGTCGACCGAAACCGACATCTTCATGATCAATTTTCGCATAGCTCAATGTTTTTTGAACAAATGTAGCCAGCTCACCATCAAGCCGCGGTGGGTTAAAACGACAATCCTCAGGGGCGATTGCGACACGTTACGATCGGGCGCTTTGGGCTGCCTCAAAACGAAGCATAGCCATGCTCCTTCGCTTCCGGATGCATTTTTTCGGCATGCATCAGGAGTTCATCGGTCATTTTGACCATTTGCTTTCGATGCTGATGTATGATGTTGGTGTTGATATTGGAGTCTTCGACCAGATCGAGCAGCACCCTGTATTCGTCGATGATCTGACGGTGGGCACCAGCAATGCTTTCAAGGGTTGCGTGAATATCCCGTTCGGCAGCCACGGTGATGCTCGCGGCACTGTCGGGCCGAAACATGTCACCCATACAACATCGCAGGCCGTCGTAGAAGTTGGCCATTTCCTTTTTCAGTAGTGAACAAATCATGTAATCCCGACTTAACAACGTCCTTAGTTGAAACGGAATCTCCTCGCGCATTGCAGCTGTCAGTACCAGTTGCTGGGTTTTATAAAGACGCCAAATCTTTACAACCTGTTTCACAATCGCTTTCACGTTTTCCATAATCAGTTGATGTTTACATGAATAAGTAATATCTGTCTGACTCACCACTGAGGGGGGCGGAATAGTAATGGTTGATTGAATGTATCTACAATCCACCGGGATTCCAAGCTACTATGCCCGATAATTACGCCATTATTAGAATTATTCAATTTGTAACCAAAATCCCTTGTACTCAATGAATTCCGGTACCTGCTCTATGAATCCCCCATTCTGTTCTATGAATGGGTGTTTTTGTGGTTAAGTGACTTATTTTCTGCTGTTTAAGGTTCAATTGGGCTGATCTGTCGTTGTTATGTGTCTATCCGTCGAATCCATTTTGGGGGGCGAAACCGGGTGCTTAACATTGTATCGGAAGTCGGGCGTAACGATGCTCCCGACAAGTGTTAAACTATCATATAAATGTAAGCAACCATGAAAACGCTCATTGCATCCCTCTTTTTGTCAGCTTCTCTTGCCTTCTCTTCAGCAGGCTATGCACAATCGGAAACCGCAGCTTCCAGTCTCGCCGGCGAAGGAGCTGAAACCCGTTTTTGGGTCGTAACCACAGCCAATGGAAAAATCGAAGTGAATGTTATTAAGGCAGAAAAAGAAGTGTCCGTAAATGTCGTGGATCAATTCGGACATACATTGGCATCCAAGGTCATTGACAAAGAAGACGCTGCCACCCGTACCAAGTTTGACCTGAGCCAGTTGCCGGACGGCTCTTACAAAGTTGTCCTGATTGACGGAAAACACAAAGCGGTGAAAAACATCGAGTTGAATACCCGCTCGGTGGAGGCCCAGCGTGTTGTTTCCGTGGGATAATGCGCCAGGTAAGAGCCTCACTTCCTGCCCTCCGGAATGGGAGTGTCACCGGAGGGCAGGAATGAGTTCCTGGAAGAAAGCATCAATAATTTAGGGTGAGCCCGAGCCCGAATCCCATATCGCTGTCGTAATGTGCCGTGGCGCCGATATTCCGGGTAAAAATGTAGCGGAGCGCCGCCATATATTCTTTATCGGTATTGACCATGAGGTTCATCCGAAGCCGGCGCGAGACGGGTATATCCATTCTTTCCAGCTGAAAGCGGACATTGCCGTCCGTGAAAATCTCCGCCTGGGCCGTTACCAGCATCGGCAACACATAGTTCACCCCGGCGCTGAACAGCGCTCTCCGGTCTTTGGTATTCCGCTGGCCGAACAGGTTGCTCTCCATTTCATCCATCCCCATTCTCCGGTACCGCCAGTCGAAGCCGATGAAGGGCATTAGCCACTGCATTCTGCCGATGTACCGGCCCAGGTGCGTTTCCACCTCGTAGCCGTGATGGTCGTTATACCCCAGTCGCCATTCCGAACCAATGCTCCATCGGGTATTTTGTACCATCGCCTGGCCATCATTCCCGTTGGTCGCGATGTCGTTTTCCGCCATGAAGTGGAACATCCGGTCGTCGGCGAACAATTTGCGTTGCGCGAGTCGCGGGTTTGGTATTTCGGGGTTGGCGGGCGAGTTTTCGTAGGAAAATATCCCGCCCATTCCGCTCATCATGTGGTAGAGAATGTGGCAATGGAAAAACCAGTCTCCGCTTTCGGTGGCTGCGAATTCCAGGGTATCCGTTTCCATAGGCATGATGTCGATCACATTTTTCAATGGCGCATTAGCGCCCTGGCCGTTCAGCACCCTGAAATCGTGCCCGTGAAGGTGCATCGGGTGCCGCATCATGGAATTGTTGTAGATAATCATCCGCAAATTCTCCCCTTTTTTGATTAGGATCCTGTCCCTTTCCGAAACCACCTTATTGTCCATGCTCCACACGTAGCGGTTCATGTTTCCCGTGAGCGTGAAGCGCAGCTCTTTCACAGGCGCGTCTTTGGGGATCGAAGTGTTTTCCGGCGATCTGAGCATGGCATAGTTCAGCGTGGTGATCGACGACAATGCATTACTGTTGTACATATTGGCATGATCGTGGCTCGCGCCGCCGTTCATGCCCGGCTTGTTCATCTGCATGTTGTCCGTCTCCTTTTTCCTGCTTTTCTGAGGGCCTGTGATTTCCGGGTACATCACCACATTCATATCCATCTGGTTCAGGCTCATTTTCATGCCCATGTCGTCCAGGTTACCGTCCATTTTCATCATCCCGTTCATCATTTTCATCCCTTCGAAATATTTCAGCCGGGGCAATGGTGACGCGAGTTGCTTTACACCTTCTCCAAGGTAGAGCGAGGCCGATTTCGTGCGGTCTTCCGAGGTCGCCAGAAATTCGTAGGCAACCGGCACAGCACCGGGTTTGACTTCCGGAATGGTCACGATTACGTCGTAGGTTTCCGAAACGGCGATGATCAGCCTGTCCACCTCCACAGGCTCGATGTCGTTGCCGTCCGTAGCCACGACCGTCATTTTGCCCCCGGCGTAGGTGAGCCAGAAATAGGTGGAGGCCCCTCCGTTGGAAATCTTGAGTCGTACCTTATTGCCCGGTTTGAACTGGGAAAGCTGGCTTTCGTTCTTACCATTAATCAGAAAGCGGTCGTAGTACACATCGCTGACGTCCATGGCCGTCATTCGCTTCCATTCGTTTCCTATTTTAGTTTTGAAATAGCCCTGCGCGATCGCCTCCGAATAGCTTTGCGTCGCGCCCTTTTTAATCGCGAACCAGTCGCTGGCATTGTGCAGTAACCGGTGCACGTTATTCGGGTTCATATCGGTCCATTCGCTGAGTATAATGGGTACCGTCGGGATGGTTGGTTCTTTCTTCTTGTTAAGGATCATGGAGCCGTACATACCGATCTGCTCCTGCAACTCGGTATGGCTGTGGTACCAGTGCGTTCCGTTCTGAATGATCGCGAACCGGTACAAATGCGTCATATGCGGCTTGATGGGCATTTGCGTGAGGTTTGGCACGCCGTCGTATTGGTTGGGAAGGAACAACCCGTGCCAGTGGAGCGAAGTTTCTTCGTCGAGCTCGTTGTGCACGTAGATTTCAGCGGTATCGCCTTCCGTGAATGTCAGGGTAGGCATGGGTATCTGGCCGTTTACCGCGATGGCCCGTTTGGGCGTACCCGTAAAATTGACGGTGGTATCTTTTACGTACAAGTCGTATCGTACGACCTTCTGGGCAAACAATGTATTGGAAAAAACAGATAGCAAAACCGCCCATAACATCACAGGCGCTATCTGCGGGATTTTTTGAAAATCCTTCATAGCAGGTGCGTTGATTTAAGAAGAGAAGCTGTCCCGCAAGTGTTGGACCATGCTTGCCGGGACAGCCGTTTGACTATTTGAGCGTTTCGGTGGTTTTGCCGCAGTTCAGCATCTGGGCACCATAGTACGGGTTTTTAATGGCGGGCACCTGGCTGAGCCAATTCGCGCCTTTCCCTTCTTTGGCCATCGGGCAATGCTGGTAATACACCGGCTGTGCAGGTTTCGCCGCTTTGATGACTTTGTACATATTCTCCGAAAGCGAAGAGAAATGGTCTCTCTGGTGACCCACATCTTTGGTTTCCGCAATATGGTCCGCATCGAAATCCAGGTCTTTCACCACTTTCATCCACACATTGTGCTGCTCCTGGCCAAGCTCATTCATTTTTACATCTTTAATCGCCTTCACCAGACTAGCCGCCTTGGACGAAGCAGCGCTGCCGTCGGAAGCCACCAATGCATCTTTGACTCCATAGTATGCCTCCAACACCGGTTTCAACGGATCGGCGTCTGCCGGTTGGGCTGCTGCATTGTCCATCGCATGGGCGTGGTGCTCGTGCGCAGCTGGTTTGGCCTCCACGGGCGCGCTCTTGCCCGTACGCTCGTAGCGGCAGCACGCTTCCAGCTCCGCATACGCCTTATCGGGTGCGAGGTAACTTTGGTTATCGAAGCCGGCTAATGCGATTTTTTTTAGGATGGCGTCGAGCGAGGTTTTTTTGCTGTCGTAGGTTACCGAGGCAACTTTTGTTTCCTTGTTCCAGCTCGCTTCGGAAATATTTTTTTCAAATGCGGCCGATTCAATACGCGTTTCGCACAGCGCACAGGAGCCGTTCACTTTTACATTTTCAGTCACTGCGTTTTTGATCGCTGCCTGTGACAATAGGGCGGAAAGCAATAGCACCATCGCCATCAATATTTTTATTGATTTCATCGGAATGAGTTTAAGCTGTTATAAATTTTTAATGACCGTGTGGGAAGTAAGGCATTCCCGAACAGGCGCATTTGTGGCTGTGAGGCGCCTAGCAGCTTATATTGGGCGGCATCCACAGGGCCAGGTAAACAGGCTTTGGAATCGCTAGCAGGTAAAACCAGGAGATATGATTGTCCAATCCATGAGAAGGCTTTTCGGAGAGATCGAACGGCTGTGTTTTCAATGCAAAAGCGGTGGCAGGGTGTGCGCAGTCGCAGCCGGATTCGCCGCAGTGATGCATGCATTGCTTGCATTGGCCCGATCGGTGGTGCGCACGACAGGAATTTCGCAGAGGCTGCACGTGCCTTGTCTCTTTCTTCACGAATGCGTGTTTGCTACCGCATGCATAGCCCTGTCGGCCCGGAATGAGCAGGCAAAAGATCGTAAACACCAGGAATATGCAACCTCTCATGGGCAGGACAGACAACTTTTAACGCTACAAAGATCAATGTTCGCCCGCCAGTTTCGCTACATAATTTTTTGCCCGTATTACATAATTATGGGATGGGTGCCAGAGGCTCCTGAGCGTTCTAAAACGCGTTTCTTAAAAGCTTCTTTTCTTTTTGAAAAACCGTTTAATAAGTTGTTTGATTATTCGTCGATGAATTGTAAAACTTTTAAATAAGGAGGAGTATTTGATTTAGAAAAAATAGCTATTTTTCACGCATCAATTCTTCATTATATTATAAGTGTGGTTATTGAATAATTAACCTACTATAATTAGAAAGAATTCCTACTCATCCCTCATTCCAAACCCTATCGCTGTGAAAATAGTCTTTATAATACCTTACTTCGGTAAGCTACCCTCAAACTTCGACCTGTGGCTGAAAACCTGCAAAGCTAATCCTGAATTCAACTGGCTGATCATCGGTGATAATGACCTTCCTTCGAACCTGTCCGACAATGTAAGCTGTTTTTATTTTGAAGACATCGCGGCATTGGCCAAGTTTATTCAGGCAAAGCTGAATATGAAGATAAAAATCAACAACGCTTACAAATTCTGCGATTACCGACCGTTGTATGGTGCCATATTTGAAGACTATCTGGATGGATATGACTTTTGGGGTTTTTGTGACATGGATGTTTTTTTTGGTAAGCTCGCTAATTTTCTCACCCCTGAAATTCTGGATGCGCACGATATTATTCAACGTTGGGGGCACCTTACCGTCGTCCGTAATAATGAAACATGTAACAGGCTTTATGAAAAATGTTTTGATTATTCGACAATAGGAGAGGTTCTCAATTGGGATATGAACCAGGGTACCGACGAGCGCATACTGCCATATGTCGGTCAGAATCTTGGTTTGAGATGTTATTTCAATCAAACATGGATGGCGGATGTGGCTCCCCACACGTTCCAGTATCGCATGGACAAGCTGGGAAACAACAATTATACTTCGCAGATATTTGCCTGGGAAGAAGGAGTGCTTTACCGCTATTTTTTGGATGAAGGACACATACATCGCGATGAATTTATGTATATCCATCTTCAAAAACGGGATATTGAGATCCTGAACAGGATAACCGGCGATTTTATGATTACTCCCAATGGCATTTATCAAAAAACAAGGGAGGTGAATTTGTCCGATTTTTTCAGTGATTCCAGGTTGAAAGAACGATTCGACCTACGCTATAAGCAAATGTTCAACGGCTTGGTCAGAAAACGGGTTATGGACACGGTTCTGAATGGGAATGTAATTAAGTATCTGATTTACAAGCGTTATTTATCCAATTTATGGAAGCATACGCCCGATATTACCGTTAACACCCGTGAGCACGACGCTGCCGAACTGGTTACCCACGAAGCCGGTGCAATCGGATAGGCACCGCGGCGGTGGCCCGCGGGCTAACGAATTGTAAATGGCAAACCCGGAGAAATTCCGGATTTGTCAAATATAAATGATTAAAAAAGGTCCAGATTATAAATGATGATATTTTCACCGGCCTGTGCGAAACGATAGCGGGTAAATGCCTCATTGATTGCCGTGAAAAATGGTTTTGAGCAGCCTGGTACCATCCAATCGTGTAGTTCAATCACAATCACTTTGACTTTGGGAAGCCAGCTCATATAATTCTCCGAGAAAAGTTGTTTTTCGGCGGTTTCAATATCCAGTTTGAGCAAATCTATTTGCTTCCATCCAAACTCTTCCATGACCGAATCAATGGTACAGGTATTGGGTTCTCCCGCATCTTCTGCATCAGCATCGTCCAATTCTTCGACAACAATTCCCCATTTTCCAACACCGAATTTATCGGAAATTTTCGCTACTGTTTGGCGGGGCCATATGGCCGCCTCCTTCACATGAATATTGGGGTAATGCTTCGTATTACCCATCACCGCAGCCGCATTTTCAGGATCCGGCTCAATGGCTATGATTTGTGCTTTCGGAAATTTAGTCGTGAAGTAAATACTGGCCAGGCCTATATTGGCGCCACCGTCAATAATTGTTTCAGGTATAAAACCCAGTGGGACATTGTATTCATTTTTAATAAAAACCTGCACAAATACCTTCTCGTCTGTTGTTTTCGGTCTTAAATGAATAGAATATTTTACTTTGGGATGGTTTATCTGCCGATTGCTCTGTAAAATACGGCCAATAAAAAAGGAAGTGCCTTTTACGACGCCAAGTTCAGAATGGTACGAGGCCAGTTTTTCGAGATAACGGAACATTTTTTTTGAATAGGGGAGTATGCTTCGTAAAGCCAGATATTTCCCTTTCCTACTGATTCATAAGGTGTTTTTTGCACATCGTGCGAGCCCTTTTTTTTGCGGCAATGGTCGTCACGCCAGTTTTATGCTGGTATCGTTTTGCGTAAAAGGTGGAAGCAATCAAACCTTGTTGAAATGGATTTCCTCGAATGAGCGATTTAGACTGCATTGAAACCCGGCGGTCCGCCGATGTGCATCGACCGGTTAATAATAATTTCGAATAATTTATGTAACTAATTTATGATTCAAATGTAATATTAGTTCTATTGCAATGCGCGGTTACAAATGGCGCTTATCCTATCCATTGTTTCACCTAAACCATTACCTTACCCATGACCAGAAAAGTGAAGATGACAGTCAACAATAATACCAACAAGGTGTTGACCTTCAAAAGCAAAGATCGCAAGCACGGAAAATTTACCACCGATCCCCCAACCACGATTCAAGCGTCGGGCAGTTGGACTTGCAGCAACAAATCGGGCGAGCTGGTCGGTCCGGAGGGAACGGTCGTCTATGAAACCGACGGCGGGAAGACTACGGTTGAATTTTATTACAACCATCCTATGGGCAGCGCGACGAGTTCCTACCGTGTAACGCCCAATCCTGCCGATGCAATGGGTTATGATATCAAAGGCAGTTTCAAGGGGCACGACCAGGACATTACTTTTGAGTTGTTTCTGGTATGATATCGGGGGATATGGCAACGCAATACCCGGAAAATAGCAATGGAGATTTGGGAGCGGTTGCGACGGATACAGCGGCCTGGATGGGCTTGCTGGACGGCAACACGAAACTGCACAACATCGTTATGCCGGGAAGTCACGACGCGGGTATGTCCCAGACAGACCACTGCGGCGCCGGGGGAGACCTTAACCCGGGAGTCTCCAAGACCCAGAAACTGAACATCCTGGGGCAATTGGAAGCGGGTTCGCGGTATTTCGATATCCGCGTGGATTACGATCACCACGAACTCGTCACCTACCACAGAACGGGCGATTCGGGCTGTAACGGGCAGCCGTTGGCTGTTGTTCTGGACCAGTCGATTGAGTTTATCCGGTCGCATTCTTCGGAAACCTTTATCCTCAAATTCTCCCATATCCGCATCAACCGGCACAATGAAAGGGAGATCAAAGACCGGATCGACCAGTTTCTGGCCGACATCCGGTTCCGCCCGTATGTATTCACGCATTCGCGGTACGACGTCAACCTGGCGGAGGTTACACTGGCCGATTGCCGAGGGAAGTTTATCCTGGTTTTTGACTATCCCGAACACATCAGTGCACGTTCGGGACGGTTCCGGTATCACGACGGGGATGCCTACGCCGGGCCTAATATCACGGTGTATGATTCCTATTCCAAAACCACCTCACTGGAAAAAATGAAACATGACCAGCTGGCAAAACTGGATCAGCATGGCGGTCTGGGGAAGGATTATCTCTTCCTGTTATCCTGGACACTCACGCCCGACGCCGGTACTTTCTTGACAAGTACCGTCAAAGAGTTGGCAGAAAAAGCCAATCCGGAATTGGACAGGGTGCTGGCAGAGCGACGGAGCCAGCAGGACAAACCCCAGCCCAACATTGTGTACATAGACTACCTCGATGCACGCATAGCCCGCAGCATTATTCAGTGTAATTTTTAAGCCATTTATTCGAAAATATATATGAGTAATTCCGAAAGACTCAATCCCCTGTATGGCGTGAGTATCGGGTCGACGATCTATGCCGCTACCGGAAAATTCAACGCCAGCGTGGTAGCGGCCCCTATCAGTCTGATGATTTCGCAGGAGGAAACCCAAAAATCCATGTCCGGTGAAAGCAGTTATGTCTATTCCGACCAGATGAACCAGGGATCCTTTGGCATGTCCGGCGCCTATGGTATTTCGGGGGTAAGCTTGCTCAAATCCTCATTGTCGGCTTATGTTGGTGCATCGTCGGCTGTGAGCAGTAAATCGGTGACGGTCAACTACAACGCTATGGCGGTGGGAGGAGTGGAATACATCAATTTCGAAGAGCTTACCGCGAGTAGTTTTATTGCAGGGCTGAACCTGGCCTGCCGGCAAAGTATAGTTGCGGTGTTGGAGGCCTACAACGAGGTAATGAAAGCGGCTTCCCAATCGGGTCAGGACCCGTTGAGCGTTTTCCGGAACGATGATCCCCAAAATAAGGCCTTGAGAGAACTCGTAACCGATTGGATCGCCAAATCGGAGAAATTTACACGCGAATTCGGCGATGGTCTGGTTGTCGGCGTCACCTGGGGTGCATTCGGGTGGGTGAAGATGGTCATGACCGCCGAAAGCGAATCGAAATCATGGAAATATGGTGGCCAGGCTGATTTCTCGTATGCCAATACCTTTGCCTCCGTGGCGGTGAAGGCTACTTATGATGGGGGGCAATCGAGCGGTGACGCGAAGGTTTCCGTGCATTGTACACACGATAGCAGTGGTTCGGTTATTGGTCCGCAGATCGACAAGTGGTTCGATCAGGTGGCGAACAAATCATTCAGTGAACTAGCCGACGTGAAGGTGATGGACAAAGCGCCGGACATGAAAATTACCCAGGGCGCCCCTTCCATCCCCGAATTTGTAAAACCCAAAGCTGGAAATGACATTGCCGGCAAAGTAGGTGAAATCAAAGACCTGGACGGGTTGAATGCATTGGCAAAAGCTTCGGCTTATGATAAAGCCAGAAAAGAGAACCCCGACCTGACGCTGGATGAGTTTCTGCGGCAAGCCGACCAGCCGGCAGACAAGAAGAAACTAGACGAGTTCGCGGAAAAAGTAGAAGAAAGTAATATCGATACGCTCATTCCACCCCGGAAAAAGAAGCCCAAAGAGCATGCGCCCGATGAAGAATTCGGGAGCCTGGCGACAAACTCAGACACCGGTTTCTTGCCGAGCGAAGCACTCGCCTTGAATGAAAACGGCAAAGCAGGAAAAGAGGTGAGCACGAAGGGTTACGTTCCGCTGGGCGTGTGGATCAGCAACTGGCCCGACCTTTTTCCGTGGATGGCGCAGGGCTACTACAATAGCATCGACGATATCGAAGGGGAGGAGGCAGTGCAGTTACGGGTGATGTTGCAGGATTACCAGGCCCTCAGCAGGCTCTACTACATCGCCAATTCGTCGGGCATCACCGAATTTAAGAGAAAGGACTCATCAAAACCGGGCGTCACTACGCTGAGTATTGCAGGCGCATTTGCCAATGCCGCAGGAAAAATGCAAGCCGACGGGGTGAACTTCGCCAAGGCACAAGGGATTTATCAAAGCCTGGGAGAAGCCGACCGTGCTATTTATGCCCTGTGGAATAAAGTATCTTTTCTCAGGAAATGCGAGTTGGGCCTGGGGTTGATCAAAGACGGCAAGAGCATCGGCTCGCCCATAGCGGGCTCTGATGCCGACTCCCGGCAGGCCTATGCCCTCAGCACATGCAGCTTTGAGGGGCGAAACTACACCGCATTTAGTCCTTTCTATAAAGTACTGCCATTGCTCACACCCGATGGTGATATCTGGGCTTTTGGTCCCCAGCAAGGCGGGTTGAGCTCCATTTACGATAAAGAGGTTGTATTCTCGAAACCCGGACGGGCAAGGTACCTGGAATTTGAATATGACAAAGAAAACAAGATACTGAGCAGTAATGCCCATGGCATCAAACTGTACCCGATTCCATTCTCTGCTGCCGAAGACGTGCCCTGGAAAGGAATGTCATTCAGCACCAATGTCGGGGCCATCAACAATTTGAACGAAAGCCTGAAATCACTCAGCGACCAGCTCAGCCGACTCAACGCATGGTCGTTCAGCAGCGCTAACTGGGACCAGAGTTGGAGCGGGGCGGACGCTTACCGGCTACGGAATATTAAGAGACAATACGTCGGGCTTATTGACGAGATCAGGAACATTCTCTGAGGTATCAAAGGGGCTTCGCCGGCACATTATATTGCTCTGCCGCTTTGGTCAGTTGTTTGAGAATCTGCTTTTTAAGAATTCTTGGCCCAAATACCGTGATTTTTGCTCCAAAGCCCAGCAACTCGCGTTCGAGCTCGAAGTTGAGCACCACGCGGATGCTGAAAATTTTGCCCTCCGCATCACTGCCGAGCAACTTCTGCGAGGCGTGGATCGGCTTGGTGATCACATACGGAGCGTGGGCGTGTTCAATGCGAAAGATAACTTCGGTGTTTCGCTGCCCGACTGTTTTGGTAACTCCGATCACATCATTATAGTAAGTACTGAGGTCCAATTCGTTAGACTCCTGATAGGGCTCCGATGGCTCTTCACATAGCAATTGAATGCGGTCGAGCGCCAACGTGAGCAGGGGAGAATGGCGCTGGTGCGATTGACCTAACACAAACCATCGGTTCCGGTATTCTTTCAATAAGAAGGGACTAAAACAAAAGGTGTTGGGCTGCCTCGCCTTGAAGGACTGATAGGTAATGCATAACGTCGTTTTGGAAATGATTGCGCGCCTGATCACCTCAATGTGTTCCAATCCTTTCAGGTGGTCATTCTTTTCAAAATCGACCACGGGCATACTGTGCGTGCGGCGCGCGTGAATCTTATCTTCCAGGCGGCTTACCATTTCGTTCAGGTCGGCAAAGTGGCTGAACCCTTTGAACTGCTGCAACAATCCCGACACTTCGCTCAGCACCTTCATGTCCTGGGAGGTGAGCGGGATGTTGGTAATGCTGTAATTCTTGTCTTCGTAGGTGTAATACTTCCTATCGACGACGATAATCGGCGCCTCATAGCCCAGCTTATCACTTCGCATCATTTCAATATCGGCCTGCACCGACCGCCTGCTGACGCCTTTTTCAATTCCTTCATATTCATACAGAGCTTCCGAACAAGCTTCGATCAGATCATCCAGCGTCCATTTGCGGAGTCGGTTCTGTAAGCACTGGTCAATGGTCCGGTAGCGGATAAGCGCATTGCGATTAACAGGCATATTGAAATTTTTTTGAAAAAATATCAAAATAAAATTGACTGCGCAAAAAGACTGCGCAGTAGGACTTTTGCTTTGTAACTGTCAAACAGAAACACAGTCATGGAAAAAGAAAAGATCAGTAATGGTGAAATAGGGGCACTCGGAATCGAAGACCTGGATCTGCTGGTGGCATTCAGCCGCGTAGCCAACGGCCTTTTGAAACACGAAGTGATGGACAAGGCAAGCATCCTGACCAACCTCGAAGCCCTGATCGCCGATCCGACGCCCTATGCATTGAAGCGTAACGGAAAGTTTAAAAATATAGCCGACCGGGTTATCGAGCTACGTAATGACGGTAAGTTCATCAAGCAGGTACGCAGCGTGCATCAATTGAAAAAAGACATTGTCGATTTCCCGGTATTCGGTTTGGAGCATATTGAGGTGGGCGCTCTGGCACAGATGAAGACGGCGATTCAGCTACCCATCGCCGTTGCCGGCGCCCTCATGCCCGACGCCCACCAGGGCTACGGCCTGCCTATTGGCGGAGTGCTGGCAACCACTGCCGACACCATCATTCCGTACGCAGTTGGCGTCGATATCGCTTGCCGAATGTGCCTGAGTATTTTCGATATACCTGCTTCGGTGATTGATTCGGAGAAGGACAAGCTCGAAAAGTTGTTGGGCGAGCATACGCATTTCGGCATCGGTTCCACTTCCGCGAGGCATCTCGATACGAGCTTGTTCGACCGGGAAGAATGGAACGCCACCAAGGCTATCCGTTCGCTAAAAACGAAGGCGTACAATCAGCTGGGAACGTCGGGGACCGGTAATCATTTTGTCGAATGGGGTGAGCTTTCGGTGGAAGACAATGCGCTGGATGGCATTCCAGGCGGTACCTATCTGGCATTGCTGTCGCACTCGGGGTCGAGGGGATTTGGAGGAAATATTGCAGATATCTATTCCAAGGTCGCGATGGAAAAGACCCGGTTGCCGAACGAGGCGAAACACCTTGCCTGGCTTGATCTGACCACTGATGAAGGGCAGGAGTACTGGATTGCCATGAATCTAGCGGGAGACTATGCATCTGCCAATCATCATGAGATCCATAATAAAATTGCCCAGGCACTGAACATCGCGCCGGTCATGCGGATTGAAAACCACCACAACTTTGCCTGGAAAGAGCAGCTCGCGGATGGTACAGAGGTGATGGTGCATCGCAAAGGTGCGACGCCCGCGGGAGAGGGCGTGATGGGGATTATCCCCGGTTCAATGAGTACACCCGGTTTTGTGGTCAGGGGAAAAGGCGATGCATCGTCCATTCAGTCGGCATCGCATGGAGCAGGAAGGATAATGAGCAGAAGCGCTGCATTCAAAACGATCCGCCGGGAAGACGTAGCCAACAATTTGCAGGCCAACCGCGTGACAGTGATTGGTTCGGGATTGGATGAGGCGCCTATGGTTTACAAAGACATTCATACGGTTATGGCCGCGCAAACTGCGCTGGTGGACGTGCTGGCGAAATTCCAGCCAAGAATTGTCCGCATGGCAGATCCGAAGGAAAAAGCCGAAGATTAGAAAAAAAGGAAAGGAGGTCTATCATGAAATTCAATACATCGGTTGCAAAAACCAACGAGATCAGAAACTACGAAGGAGCGCGGGCTTACAAGCTGGATCCTGCAATGGAACTCTATACCGCTGTCGTAACCTGGTCGCTGAATGACTCATTCTATGAAAAGAACGACCATCGGCTTATCCGGATCCGATCGCTGGTGGAGCAGGCAGAGCCAATGTTTGTAGCAAAACTGGCAGTTTATGCCCGGCATTTCATGTACATGCGCTCAGTGCCGCTGGTATTGCTTACGGAACTCGCGCGCGTACACAAGGGCGACGACCTGGTGGCAAAAACGACCGCAAGGGTGATAGCGCGTGCCGATGAAATTACGGAGCTCCTGGCTTGCTACCAGCTTTTGAATGAACGAAAAGGCATGAAAAAGCTGAATGGACTGTCAAAACAACTCCAAAAAGGACTTGCATCGGCCTTCAACAATTTTGATGCGTACCAGTTCGGTAAGTATAACCGTGACAATAGTGCCGTGAAATTACGCGATGCATTGTTCCTCGTTCACCCTAAAGCGAAGAATGCTGAACAGCAGGTGGTTTTCAACAAGATTGCAACCAATCAGTTAGATACTCCATACACCTGGGAAACGGAGTTGTCGGCATTGGGCCAGGTGACTTTTGCAAACGAAACAGAGCGCGTGGCGGCCTTCCGGGTGAAATGGGAAGAGCTGATCGATAGCGGGAGGCTGGGATACATGGCACTGTTGCGAAATCTCCGCAACTTGTTGGAAGCGAATATCTCGCCACTGCATATTGGAAAGGTTTGCGAAATATTGTCATCGCAAAAGGAAGTGGCCAAAGCGAAGCAGTTTCCGTTTCGGTACCTGTCGGCTTACCGTGAGCTTTTGAAAATGAAAATGAAAGGCAAAGTTTCAAACAGGCTGATGCAGCTCTTCGGAAGCGAACTTGACAATCGCGAACGGCTTATCCAGGCATTGGAAAACGCTATTCTCCAAAGTGCAGAGGCGATCAGCGGCTTCGGGAGGGAAACGAGCGTGTTGCTTGCCTGCGATGTTTCGGGATCAATGCAAACTCCCGTTTCGGCGAAGTCGAGTATAATGCTGTACGATGTAGGCCTTGTGTTGGCAATGTTGTTGCGAAACCGTTGTGCCCATGTTGAGGTAGGGATGTTTGGAGATACCTGGAAGCGGATTCGTGTGAGCCGGAATAATATCCTGGCCAATGTGCAGCAGTTCTATAGTCGGCAGGGAAAGGTGGGATATGCTACCAACGGGTATCTGGTGATCAAAGACCTGTTGCAACGCAAGGTGGTGATAGATAAGGTAATGCTTTTTACCGATTGCCAGCTTTGGAACAATGGCGGAACCGAAAACATCCAGACACTGTGGGTTCGCTACAAACGCGAGCTTGCCCCCAACGCGAAGCTGTATTTGTTCGATTTACAAGGCTACGGACAATCGCCGTTAAAGATTATGACCCATGATGTTTTCCTGATAGCAGGTTGGAGTGACAAAATATTCGGTGTGCTCGCTGCGCTGGAAAACGGGGCTACTAGTCTGGATTCTATCAATAATATATCAATATAAAATGGCGGTGCCTGTAATGGCGCCGCCGTAAAAAACAGGGATGCCGTAGAAACGGGATACTTCGCTACAATTAGGGGGAGGGCATTGTGGTGCAAATCATGATGGAGGTTCGAGTCCTCATAGCGAGCCCCCGCCCCGGATCGATTGTTGCTCCTTGATTTCAAGACATTGGAAAAGTGCCGTAAATACGTGATACTTCGACTTAGGATCGCCGTGTCGCCGGTTCGAGCCCGGCCTGTTGCTTGCAGCAGTAGCTCAGTTGGTAGAGCAGGAGCACCGAAAGGTGCATTCACGTATTGCTTTTTGCCTTTTCCAACCCTATTGAAGGATGTCGTACATGCGTGATACTTCGTATGGTGATGCTGTCCCTGCTGGCAGCCGGGGTTCGAGTCCCCAAAGCGCACGCCTGGTTTTTCACTCCTTCATTTTCACCCGGAACATTTTCTTCCTCCCATCCAAAACCTTCCGTTCCGCAAACCCTGCGCTCTCCAACCAGTTCAGCGCCTCATACACCGTAGCCGGGCTGATTTTTACACCGCTCGTGCGTAATGAGCGCCAGAGCGTGTCGCCGTCGGTGTAGTCGTTGTGCTGGTCGAGGTGAAGGGCCACTACGATGCGTTTGCCGGCGTAGCGGATGTTGTTCTGGTTGCAGTAGCGGAGAAGCAGGTCGGAAAGGGACATGTTGGATCGTTGATGAATGGATAGAAAGCAATTTTCAAATCATAACCCTATGTAGCGCAAGAGTGACTTCAACCGAAACCGGCCCCGCAAATAAAAAAGGCCTGCTCAAACCCGGCAGGCTTTTTCCCAATACATTCCCGTAATTCTAAAAATTGTAGTACAGATTCAAACTGAACCTCGACCCGTTGCCGCGGGTATATTCCAGGTCCTGCCCGCTGAACAGGTTCACGGTGTTGAAATAGGTCTTGTTAAGCAGGTTTTCGATCCCGATGGCGGCGCGGACATGCTTGCTGAACGCGTAAGAGGCATTCAGGTTGAGGAGGTCGTAGGCATCTACCGGGCCTTCGCCGTTGCCGTATTTGCCGTTAGCCTGCTTGCTGAAACGCTTCCGGCTGCCGGAGTAAACCCAGAAAAGGTTCAGGTTCAGTTTGCCGGTAGGCTGGTACTTGACAAATGCCGTGGCTTTGGGCGGAGTAATGCGCGCGCCGGTAAGGTAGCGGTCTTCGGCATCGTCGAAGTTACCATTGTCGTTCTGGTCGGCTTTGCCTTCTACATAGGAATAGCTTCCACCAAACGATACTTTATCCGACGGTTGAAAATCGAGGGTGAATTCATAGCCTTTGATTTCTTCCGGCAGACGGAGCGGCGTCATGACGCCGTCGACGGTCACCATGTCGGCGCCGAGTTTGGAAGTACTCACAAAATAGGCTGCGGTAAACTGTATAAACTTATACTGGCTGCTGAACCCGGCTTCGTAGTTGTTCACGATAATGGGTTTGGTGTTCAGGTTTGCAATGGTATTGGTGGTCGCGGAGCGTAAAATGCGCCCGAGCTCGCTGATGCCGAATGCCTGCGAAAAATTGAAAAACGGATTGAAAAGGCTGAATTTCGAGTAGCGCAACCCTGCATTCATATTCAACGCCTCGTAATCCAGCTTGCCGCCTTTCACGGCTACGGCGCCTTCGCCGTTCGGACCTTTGGCGAGTGTGCTGTAATCGTTCACGTCGATGCCGATGTTTTCGAAGCGCGCGCCGGTTTTCAGAGTCAGGTCTTTGACGATATCGAGTTTCACCTGCACGTAGGGCGCAATGCTGGTCATATTCATGTCGGGCACATACACGCGGCCGTCCGTGAGGACCTGGTTGGTCACATCACCCAGGATGTCTATCCCATAAGTTACGCCTCCGCCGAAGTTAGGATTTACATTAAACGGAGTGTAAAAATTAGCCCGCAACCCCTTTTTGCGCGAGGTGATCTGCGTTTGCCCTGGCCCGTACCAGCCGGTGGTGGAGGCTGTGTAGGCATTCATCGACTCGAACCCATTCACATAAGCGGTCACATCCATGCTCGTTTTACCCCAAAGCTCGCGGCGGAGGTAGCGGACGGAGAGATTGTAATTGAACGGCGTACCTTCCGCCTCGCCGGGGCTCTCGCCGGGCACGGCAATGGTGGGCGTTTCGCCGTAGACGCCCGCTTTATTCACATATTTGGTATACTGCCTGCTGCTGAACAGATTGAAAGAGAATTCCAACTCGTTTTGGGCATTGAAATCGTAAAAAAGCTTGGTGTAGGCATTGTACAGGCGTGTTTCACCCAGACCGTTGGAGGTCGAAATCACGTCGCCTTCGCCGTCCTTGTATACGCCGGTGCGGTCGAGCAGGCCGCTTACGACGTACGAAAACTTGTTGATCTTCCCTTGCAGCATTTGCGAAATGCGGTAACCGGGCGTGTCGGCCATATGGAAGACATTGCCGTGCGTGCCCAATTGGGTAATGCCGCCAATGGCCTTGTTTTCAGTTGGTTTTCGGGTAATATAGTTGATCAGCCCGCCGCCTGCGCCATTGCCGTAAATGGCCGTAGCGCCTTTCACGACTTCGATGCGTTCGAGCACCGCCGGGTCGATGGAGCGGATATCGCGGTTACCGTTCATGAGTGGCGTGGATTGCGGAATGCCGTCCACGAGCACAAGCAGGCTGCGCCCGCGGAGCGTCTGGCCGGTGTTGGTAGCCTTGTTGTTGGGCATACCGAGGCCGGGAATGGTATTGCCGAGAATCGCGGCGATAGAATTGTTGATCGTCGCCTGCTCCTGAATTTCCTTGGCTTTTAAGACGGCAATCGAGGCCGGCACGGAATTGAGGCTTTCGCGCACACGGCCCGCCGAAACAACCACCTCGGCCAGGTTCTTATCGCCCTCCCGGATAGTTACAGCCTGCAATGCGGTTTGTTCGTTGGCCCGGATAGTGAACGGCTGGTCGGCCGAAGTGAGGCCCAGATGCTGCACTAGCAGGCTATGCGCGCCTTCCGGAATATCGGTAATGGTGAAAGCGCCGTTTTCGTCGGTTTGGGCACCTTTCCCGGTTCCTTTAATCACCACATTCGCGAACTCCACCGGCTTGCCTTCGGGCGTCTGCACCTTGCCTTTTATAGAGCCTTTGCCGGTTTTGGATTGCGACTGGATCATGATTTGCCCGCCGCGTACCTTCATGGCGCGGGCAGTGGTTCCGAGCAATTCTTCCAGCACGGCGCCAAGTGTCTTACCCTCGGCGTCAATGCTGTATTGCTTGCGCGTATCGAGTTGGTCTGCGGAGTAGGAAAAGCTGCAACCGGTCTGTTTTTCAATGCTTTCCAGGATGGAGGCCAGGCTGGTTTGCTGGTAATGGAGGCTCACTTTTTTGTCCAGTACCGACTGTTGTGCAAATGCGATATGCCCCAGGAATAACAGCGAGGCAGTCAGGAGCGCCGGGAATGACAGCCGGATGTGTAACAGGAGGGAGCGTCGTAAATGTTTCATACTTTTGTTAAAAGCGTTAATCGTTTTGCGTAAGCGGTTAAATGTTCCCGATGCAGGTTTGGCGACTGCGCATCGGGTTTTTTATGTAAATGGATAGGTAATGCTTGAATAGGGCGGTCGTTAGTAAATGACGACGGTATTGCCGTTGATCTCATACCTGAAATTCATGACGTAGCCGAGGTCGTCGAGCAAGGTCTTCAACGAGGGGTTCTGAAACTTTCCCTTGTACAAATGCGCAGCCATTTCCGGGTCACGTACCTCGACTTTTACGCCATACCACCGGCCGATGTCGCGGGCGATCTCACCCAGCGGCTCGTTGTTGAAGACCAGCTTCCGTTCCATCCAGGCGCCGGCCATCCCGTTCTGAACTTCCGTTTTTGCCAGTTTTGCACCGACAGCCTGGACCGCCTCACCGCGCGCGAGCAAAACAGATTGCGAAGGACTGGAAAAGCGCACTTTTCCCTCCCGTACGAACAGGCGAGTGGGCTCGCCCGTGTAAGCCTTCAAATCGAATACGGTGCCGAGCACCCGGGTAATATAGCCGGAGGCCTCTATTTCGAATGGCCTGGCCGTGTCGCGGGCGACTTCGAAAAACGCCTGGCCGCTGAGCTGCACCTGGCGGAGCGAGTCCGGGAAAGGTGCCGGGTAGGTGAGTTGGCTCGATGCATTCAGCGTAATGGTGGAGCCATCGGGGAGGTGGTGCTTCCGGATTTCGCCCGCCCGGGTACGAATGGTAATGAGCGTCGGTTGGAGCGAGGTTTTATGCTGCGCTACCGCTTTGACGGCGCGTTTTTGGGTCAAAAAATAAAATGCGGCCCCCATCGCCAACACCACCAGCGCAGCGCTCAGGTACGAAAGCAGGCGGCTGCTTCCGGCGGGTTCGGGCTGATCGGGCTCGCTATTTTCATCGATCTGCTTGTCCAGGTGCGTCCAAATTTCAGAACCGGCGATCGGTTCATTTTCGGATGGCTGCTCGTCGTGCGCTTCGAATTCGGAGCTTGCAAGCCATTGCCTGACGGCCGCCTGCTCGGCAGCGTTGCAAAGGCCCTGGTGGTATTTCCGAAGCAATTCGGGGGTGATTTCCATGATTCAGTGAATGCTTTTCACTGAGGTAGTCGGCAGGGAGGGGCGTTACCCTAAGTCCGGTTGGAAAAATGTTCGGAATATTCGGGCAGATGTTCGCGCAGGTGACGGAGCGCGCGGGTAATGTGGTACTCTACGGCTTTGGGGGATATTTGCAGGGAAGACGCTATCTCCTTGTTGCTGAGTCCGTTTTCGCGGCTCAGTTCATACACTTTCCGGCATTGGCCCGGCAGGAACAGCACCAGCTCGTTGATTTTACGGACCAATGCATTGAAATACACCTGGTTCTCCGTCAGATTTTCCGAATGAGTCGTTTCAGTAGCCGTTTCATGAGGTGCAGCATTAGCCTGCTGCCGGTAGTGATCGAATACCTTGTATTTAGCGGCGCGGATCAGGTAATTTTCCTCCTGCCCGCGTATCGCAAGTGAATGCCTCCTTTCCCAAAGCGCGAAGAAAATATCCTGCGTTACCTCTTTGGCCTGTTCGTCGTCGCGAAGGTGTGAGAGGCAATAGCGGTAAATCCGCTGCCAGAACCGCTCATAAAGGCTGCAAAAATATTCCCGCAAAGGCTGCTCATCGTCCGGAAAGGAGTGATGATCCATTTGATCACTATTTAGACTTAATTCAAATAATGCACAAATGTATCACAAATCGGATAACTTACAACGCATTCACGTAACCCGATGGGCTTACACCGAATTGTTTCTGAAAATCGCGGGAGAAGTTGGTCGGGACGCTGTATCCAACCATGTCGGCCACCTCGTTGATCTTGTAATTCTTCTCAGCCAGCAGTTCAGCCGCTTTTTTGAGGCGCGAGAGGTTGATCAGTTCGTTGGGCGTCATATCGGAAATACCCTTGATCTTCCGGTAAAGGGTAGGGCGGCTCATATTCATTTTGGAAGAAAGCATATCCACGTCCAGGTCACTGTCGGCGATGTGGGCCGTGATAATGGCGTTGAGCTGTTCGAGAAAGTCCTTGTCTGCGCGTGAAAATGCAATGCCTTTGATGTGCGTGAGCGGCGAGCGGGCGAAATAGTCTTTGATAATGTCGCGGTTTTGCAGCAGGTTGCTGATCTGCGCCGACAAATGATCGAGGGAAAACGGCTTCTCGATATAAGCGTCCGCACCCACTTCCAGACCTTCGATTTTCGAACTGATCGAATTTTTAGCAGTTAACAATATGATCGGAATGTGGCTGAAACGCACATCGTTCTTCATTTCGCGGCACAACGCAATGCCGTCCATTACGGGCATCATAATGTCGCTGATCACGAGATGGATATTCTCTTCCTGCAACAGATAGATGGCCTGCCGGCCGTCGCCGGCCCTGAAAATGTTGTATTCCAGTCCCAGCTCGCGACCCAGATAGCCCAGGATTTCGGTATTGTCCTCCACCAGCAGCACATTAGGTTTGTGGGGGTTCGTTTGCTCGGTTATCTGAGCACTGCCGGCGTCTGCCGGTTCGTCGGCGTCCCTGTTCAAATCCAGTTCATAATCCTGGTGAATGGGGATAGAAAGCAGAAAGGTGTTCTGGTCGAGCTCGGAGCGTTTCAGTTCGAGCGAGCCCTTGTGCAGTTCGGCCAGTGAGCGCGCGAGCGGGAGGCCGATGCCCGTTCCCTGTTCCTTGCTATTGCCTTCGGCGCGATAGAATGGTTCAAAAATGCGGTCGCGGTCGTCGTAGCCGATCAGGGGGCCGTCGTTGGTGAACTCGATGTGGAAGAGCAAATCGTCGCTGTTGAACGGCGAAAGCTTCACTTTGACGCTGCTTTCGGCATATTTGATCGCATTGCTCACCAGGTTGCTGGTGATCTTCTTGCAAGCTTCTTCATCCACAAATGCCTGCAAGGTAATGCGCGGCAGTTCGAGTTTGTATTGCAATTGCTTTTGCTCGGCCGCCGGACGGAACGTCGAAAAAACGTCGCCTAGCAGGTCGTTAATGTCTGTTTTGGTAAAATTAAGGCTATAATTGTTGGCCTCGGCCTTGCGGAAGTCGAGGAGCTGGTTGGTCAGATCAATCAGTCGGGAGGTATTTTTATCAATCATATTCAAACGCTCAATCATTTCGGGATCCGACTTCCTGGTCGCCAGCAGCTTGTCGAGCGGCATTTTGATCAGCGTCAGCGGCGTGCGGATCTCGTGCGCCACATTGGTAAAAAAGTCGATCTTGGCATTATAAATCTCCCGCTCTTTCCCCATTTCGATCGTTTCGATCTGCCGCCGGCTCTTTTCATGGAGGGCGAGAAAATAGTAACGGAAAATCACCACAATAATACTCACTACCACCACCACATAAAACAGCCATGCCCAGCCGGTGGCCCAAATAGGCGGCAGAATGGTGATGCGCAGCCTCGTTTCGTGGTTATTCCAAACACCGTCGTTGTTGGCGCCACGGATTTTTAATGTATAATCGCCCGGCGGCAGTTTGGAAAAATGGATCCGCCGGTTGCCGTGGAACGGCACCCATTCCCTGGCAAGGCCTTCGAGCTGGTATTGGTAGGAGTTTTGTTCGGGAATGACATAGCTTAGCACCGCCACATCGAAACTCAGGCTCGAACTCTGGTAGGGCAAGGTAAGCTCGCTGGCGTACATGATCGACTGTTTCAGCGGCGCGTCCTCCTGCCGGATATCCACATCGCGGTTATTGACCTGCAACCGGGTAATGTAAACCGGTGGTACGAAGGCGTTCCGCAGCAATTCGGACGGTTTGAAACCCACCATGCCCGCCACAGTGCCGAAATACAGCGTACCGTCCGAGTCCTTGTACGACGAATTGTAGTTGAACTGGTCGGTGGGAAGGCCATTGCCCATCCGGAAGTTGGTGAAACGGTCGGTGCGGCCGTCGAGCTTCGCAAGCCCGCGCGAGGTGGTGATCCAGAAATTACCCGAATTGTCTTCCAGGATACGGAAAACCTGGTTATCCGGCAGGCCGTTGGTCTTGCGGTAGTTGCGGAACTGCCCTGTTTGCGGATTGTAGCGCGAAAGGCCGTGCTCAGTGCACAGCCAGATGCTCTTGTCGGAGCTTTGGTAAATGCTGTTGACGTAATTGTCGGGCAGGCCGCCGGGGCGGTCGGCGCTGTATTGCAAATGTCCCTTTTTCTGAGTTTTAGGATTAAAGTACCGCACGCCGCCTCCGTAGCTCGCGGCCCAGATCGTCCCCTCGTCATCCTCGTGAATACTCTGGACTTGCGCATTGAAGAACGGCAGCCGCGTGAAATCGTCGGTGTCGCGGTTGTATTGGCAAAGGCCTCCCCACGTGCCCACAAGAATATCGCCGGACCGGGTTTTATAGATGGTCACGATGAAATTGCTGCTCAACGACCGGGGGCTGGCTGTCAGGTTATAATGCCGCACTACCCGCTCGGTGCGTAGGTCCATCACGTCGAGCCCGTGCTCGTAGGTGCCTATCCAGAGCTCGTTGCCGTCGGCCACCATCCCGTGCAGGTTGCGGTAGGCAATGCTGCCCGGCCGGCCGTCGGGCAGGAATGTTTTGAAATGGCCTGTCCGGATGTCGAGGCGGTTGAGGCCCGCGTCCTCGGTGCCGATCCACAAATGGCCGTTTTTGTCCCTGGTAATCTCATGCACAATGCTGCCGCTGATGCTGTTGCCGGGTTTTGGGAAAAACTTGCGGAAATTATTGAACTGGGTCGAGTAGTAGTTAATGCCGCCGAACTGCGTGGTGATCCATATCCCGCCTTCGCGGTCGCGCAGGATGGAGTTGACGATGTTGTCGGTAATGGAATACCGGTTAAACTGCTCACGCACAATGTGCTGCGAGCGGCCAGAGACCAGGTCGAGAATGTGGAGCCCCGATTCGGAGCCGAGCCAGAACTCGCGGTCGTTTTTCTGGAAAATGGTATGCACTTGAACATCCCCGTCCGGCAAACCGGCGGCGGTGAGGTTACGTACCTGTTTTTTGACAAAGTTCAGCAGGAGGACCTTCTTCATCGTGCCGATCAGCAGTGCCGTGTCGCCTACCGCGTGCACGGTGGTAGAGCCGTAAACATCCCGGATACCCGACATTTTTTCGATGTTGAATGCCTCGAAACGGCCGGTATCCTGGTGATATTGCCGCACCACGCCATTGCTGCACGCTATCCACACCGCCCCGGCGGGCGATATATGCAGGGAAACCGGCTGGTCGTTGCCGAGACTGATGCGCGCCACACGGCCCGTGCGGACGTGATAGCGGTACAATGTACGATCGGAGATGATCCAGATATTGCCATTACGGTCGCCGCGGATTTCGAGCACCTCGCCGGCAGGGATCAGTTTGAAGGGGTCGAAGCGATCGGCGATGGGATCATAGCGGTACACGCCCCGGTGCGTGCCTACCCAGAGTTTCTCGGAGGTGTCTTCGTATAATGCAAAAATGGAATTGCTGCCGATACTCAGCGAATCCCCCGCAATGCTCTGGAAAATCCGGAAATTATGGCCGTCGAAGCGGTTGAGCCCATTGCGGCTCGCAAACCACATGAAGCCTTTTTTGTCCTGCACCATTTTACCCACGGCATTCCCCGAAAGGCCATCGGAAACCTGGTAGTTCTTGAAATAAAACGGAACATCCTGCGCAATTACCTGCGCGGCAGCAAAGAGAAAAAACAGGATGGAAACTCGTATTCTCACCAATTTAAGCTACATATAAACACACGACCCGACACAACCAATATGTAAAGATATCCACTAAAATCTTAGTTAAATCATAAAAATCAGGAGTGAGACATTTTGATTCAAAATTGAGACAAAACGATCATCCCGTTATCCGCTAAACCCTGAACTTCGCGGCAGTCTTAATTAATCCAATATTATAGTTAAAAAGTAACAACGCTGCGGAGCCTTTCACCTAACTATCCTTCATGAAAATGAAATTATACAAATCTACCGGCCGGGGCAGACGCCTGCTGCCGGTCGGACATTCCCTGGCACGGGCAACTGCCTGGCTGGGCTGTCTGCTGCTGATACTTTCGGCCTGGCAAGCCAGCGCACAGAACACGGTGCAAATTTCGGGTAAAATTTTGGATTCCAAGGACGTGTTGCCCGGCGTAGCGATCCTGGAAAAAGGGACCAACAACGGTACGGTCTCCGAGGCCAACGGAACATTTAAGTTGGAAGTCAGTAATGCGAATGCCACACTGGTGATCTCCAATGTGGGGTACGTAACCCAGGAAATCGGACTAGCCGGCAAGACTTACCTCGAAGTAAATCTCGCAGAAGACCAGAAAACCCTGAACGAGGTAGTCGTGATCGGCTACGGTTCGTTGAATAAAAAAGAGGTTTCCAGCGCGATTACGCACCTTTCGGGCAAGGATTTGCTCCGTGTGGGCGGCAATAATCCGCTCATGGCCATCCAAGGCAAGGTTGCAGGGCTTTCGGTGGCCAACACGGCTGCTGCCGACCCGAACTCTTCGCCCAGTATCCAGTTGCGCGGGGCATCTTCACGTAGCGCGGGTTTGGGGCCATTGTTTGTAATCAACGGCGTACCGGGCGGGAATATCGACAACATCAACCAGAACGAGATCGAATCGATCGACGTCCTGAAGGGCGGTGCGGCTTCGGCCATTTACGGTACCCGCGGAAGCAACGGTGTAATCGTGATCACAACCAAAAAGGGTTCGGAAAACTCACGTATATTCTATGACGGTTACACGACCTTCGACTGGGCCACCAACCAGCTGGAAGTGCTTTCGAAAGACGAATTTCTGGCTCACAAGCGTGGTGTCGATTTCGGCGGTAACACCAACTGGATGAACGAAGTGAAGCGCAATCCGTCGTTTTCGCACAAGCACACCCTCCAATTCTCGGGTGGTAATGGCAAAACCAACTATTTTACTTCCCTCGATTACCGCGATGCGAACGGCCTCGACCTTCGTTCGAGCAAGCGCGAATATGGCGGAAGGATCAATATCAACCACAAGACGGCCAATAACCTCGTCGAACTGGCATTTACTGCTGCGCCACGCTATACCAAAAACAGCGATGCCGATTACAGCGGTTTTAACTACGCACTGACCCTGAACCCGACGCTCGCCGTACGCGACTCAGCCGGCAAGTATGCTTATCTGACATCCGGATTTTTTGCCAACAACCCGGTTGAAGTCGCGAAGGGCGTCAAATCAGACCGTGAATACAAACTCCTGGATATGAACGGTTCAGCGAAGATTAACATCCTCGAAAATCTGAATACTGTGGTGACGATCGGGGAGGTGAATTCGTCGATGAGAAGGTATTTGTTTACGCCTTCGACGCTCACGACCGTTATCAATGGCAGCAAACGCAACACGGGCGAGCAGATTTTGGAGGAAAACGACCAGAAGAGCTTCGAGTGGATCGGTAACTATTATCTTGATCTGAATAAGCACTCCGTGAAGCTGCTCGGCGGGTATTCGTTCCAGTATTTCACGTCGTCGGGTTTCAATGCGAAAAACGAAAATTTCCCTTCCAATGTATTGACCTACAATAACCTGGGCAGCGGTTTGTGGAATTTGCAGCAGGGGATCAACAACGTGGGGTCGTACAAAAATTCCTCTAAGCTGATCGCGTTCTTCGGTCGCTTGAATTACGACTTCGACCAGAAGTATTACCTGTCGGCCAGCTTGCGCCGCGAGGGTTCTTCGAAATTCGGTTATTCCAACAAATGGGGGTACTTCCCGGCGGCTTCCGTGGCCTGGCGTGCTACCCAGGAGGGTTTTTTGAAAGACATTTCCTGGCTGAACGAACTGAAAGTACGTGCGGATTATGGCGAGACGGGTAACCAGGATTTCGGCAACTACCTTTCGCTCGATACTTACGGCGGCTATGGTTATTACCTCTATAATGGCAACAACTACCAGGTTTGGGGCCCGAGCCAGAACACGAACTACGATTTGCGCTGGGAAAAAGCGGCGAACTTCAACGCCGGAGTGGATTTCGAACTCTTTGGAAGCAAAGTTTCCGGTAGCTTGAACTACTACATCCGCACCAACCGCGATTTGCTGGGTAACTATAATGTATCCAACCCGCCAAACATCCAGGGCCAGACCTTCGCGAACGTAGGAACCATGCGTAACACCGGTTTCGAATTGCAGTTGAATGCATCGGTACTGCGCAAAGGCGATTTTTCTTATGACCTCGGTTTCACCGGTGCTTATAATAACAACAAATTCGTCTCGTTCTCCAACGCGCTTTTTAAAGGGCAGAAGTACGTGGATGTAGTCGGTATGCCGGCTCCGGGTAGTCCGGGTACATTGCAGCGCTTGCAGGAGGACACCCGCATCGGCAGCTTCTACGCACTCAAATCGGCTGGTGTAAACGAGCAGGGTGCATTGCTGGTGTACAACAAAAAAGGAGAAGTGATCCCTGGCAACCAGGCTACGAACGACGACAAGCAGTTTGTTGGAAACGGTCTGCCGAAGTTTACAATGGGTCTTTCCAATAATTTTAAATACAAAAAATGGGACCTGAGCGTATTCCTGCGCGGTGCGTTCGGCTATAAGCTGTTCAATACGTACGCATTTTACCTGGGCACTCCTGCCACGCAGGAGAATGCCAATGTGCTGAAATCTGCCTACGGCGGCAGCAAATACTCGAAACTGACGAGCCCTTCGACGTATTCATCGCTGTCGGACTACTTCCTCGAACCAGGCGGTTTCCTGAAAGTGGATAACGTGACGCTGAGCTATACCCAGCCGGTTCAGACCAAATTCCTGCAATCGGTGCGGATTTACGCGACTACCCGCAACTTGGCGACTTTCACGAAGTTCACCGGCGGCGATCCCGACCTGATCAACGTGAACGGTCTGTACCCTGGTGTAAATAAAAACCCGGATAACAACGGTACGCTCGATTACTACCCGTCGACCACCCAATTGCTGCTGGGCGTTCAGCTTACCTTCTAACATTTTGAAATACAATGAAAAGCATTAATATATTAAAAAGCACATCCAGAATCGGGGCAGGCATGCTGTTGCTCGCCACGGTGGGCTGTACCAACCTCGACGAGGAGCTGTACGACCGGATTACTTCCGGCAACTTCCTCCAAACCCGCGAAGACGTAACCCGCGACTTCCTGCGTGCATTCGAACACAGCTATTGGAGCATCCAGGGCGGTAACACGTTTATGTTGCAGGAAAACAGCTCCGACGAGATTATGACCCCGAATCGTCAGGGCGACTGGTTCGACGGCGGCCAATTCCAGCGCGTGCATTACCACACCTGGACGCCCAACGACGGTTTCACCGCCGACCCGTGGAATGCATTGTACGGCGGCGTGACCCTCGCGACCAACTCGCTGGAAGACTTGCAGGGCATCAAAGACCCCTCGAAATTCGACATGACCCAGGCAGAGCTCGACGGCATGATCGCCGAATTGCGCACGCTTCGCGCGTGGCTGAACATTCGCCTGCTAGATTTCTACCGCAACATCGTGATCGTGACGAAGGTGAAAGGCGAAACCACCGGCGGGCTGCAGGTTACGCCTCAGGAAGCATTTGCATTCATTGAGCAGGAGTTGAAAGAGTCGCTGCCGAAACTGCCGACGGTACAAAGCCTCGGGGCTAATGCGGTAGGCCGCTGGACGCAGGGTGGCGCGGTGTCGCTGCTGGTGCGGTTGTATATCAATTCCAAAGTGTACACCGGTACCGATCGGTTCGCCGACTGCGCGAAGCTTTGTCAGGAGATGATCGATGGTAAGTATGGTACATATGCCCTCGAATCGCGCTGGGATGCACCGTTTGATTATAACAATGCCACTTCCAAAGAAACGGTGTTCGGCTTCCCGGGCAGTTTCGGGCTTACGCACTGGCAATATGATGGCGGAATGTACTTCTGGATGCTGCCCAACCTGGCGCCGAGCTATTTTGGATTCACTGATTTTGGAAACGCCAACCCTAAATATGCGATGCAGCCTGGTCTCGATGTAGATGGAAAGGAGTATCCGCATGCATTGGGCAAGCCATTCGTGAAGTTTCAGAAGTACCCGGATGACGTCCGCTTGAAAAAATACAAAAACCTGGGTAACAGCAAGCGTGAGGGCATGTTCCTGCATGGCTACCTGACCTACACCAATTCGGCCGGTAAGCCCGATACCGTTCGTGGTTTCAAAGGGCCATATGCATTGTACTTCCGCGATCAGGTAGGCAAATTCCTCGATGCGAAGCCGGGCACACCAATCGCCGACAAGACTTCGAATATGAACAATGCAGATAATAATTCGGGTATTTTCCCGGTGAAATATCCGTTCTATCCGAGTGACGACCTGAACAAGATTGCTTCGGCCTATGCGGAGATCCGTTTCGCGGAAATCTACTATTCACTGGCAGAATGTAAATACCGGGCAGGCGACAAAGCTGGTGCGGCCGCATTGCTGAATGCAGTCCGCAAACGCAACTACCCGGCCGGTTCGCCAAGCTTGTACAAAGCCGACGGCAGCCAGCTAACCGACCAGGAAATGCTCGACGAATGGGGCCGCGAATTCCTCGTGGAAGGTCGCCGGCGTACGGATATGATCCGCTGGGGCGTGTTCAATAAAGGCACCTGGTGGGACAAAACAGCCGACGCCGACAATCACACCGAGATTTTCCCGATTGGACAAACCGTACTGAACTCATCGCCGCAACTCAAACAAAACCCTGGCTATTAATCAATCAATCGATTCCCGTCGACTTAAGTCGACGGCTAGAAATTATACGATTGAATTTTAATCGATTCCCGTCGATTTGAATCGACGGATAGAAATTATACGATTGAATTTTAATCAGTTCCCGTCGACTTGAGTCGACGGATAAGAATAGACGACTAGAAGAATGAATCGATTCCCGTCGATTTGACTCGACGGATAGAAATTATACGATTGAATTTTAATCAATTCCCGTCGATTTGAATCGACGGCTAGAAATTATACGATTGAATTTTAATCAGTTCCCGTCGACTTGAGTCGACGGATAAGAATAGACGACTAGAAGAATGAATCGATTCCCGTCGATTTGAATCGACGGATAGAAATTATACGATTGAATTTTAATCAGTTCCCGTCGACTTGAGTCGACGGATAAGAATAGACGACTAGAAGAATGAATCAATTCCCGTCGACTCGACTCGACAGATAGGATTGATGATCAGATATTAACTAAAACCGATGACTGAAACACTGTCGAAAGGGGCGGCGGGATGAATCCTGCGCCCGGAGACGGTGGATGCGCCTCGCAAGGGCGCATTTTTTATTTTTCTTGGATTTATATCGAAACTTTGTAATATTTATTCGGAGTGATTCAGGACTTATTATGGCGCTAACTTGTTACATCAGAGGGTTTTTCGTTTGCTTAATGGTGTTCCTGGGACCGTTCCATTCGGTTTGGGCGCAGGTTAGCAAAATCCGTGAGCTGCAAATGAGTCTTCCTGCCATCCGCGACAGTTCAAACTATGTGGATGTTGTAAACCGGATCTCCCTGCTTTTCTATGAACAAAATGCGGACAGTACGCTTTACTATGCCTTGAAAGCAAGGCAGATAGCCTACCGGAACGACTACGAAAGAGGCCGGGCCGACGCGACCAATAACCTCGGCGTGGTTTTCGACATCAAAGGCAATATCCAGCTCGCATTGCGCTATTATAATGATGCATATAACCAATATGTTACACTGCGCGATTCGTCGAACATCGTGCAGACCCTCATGAATATAGGTTCGGTATACAACATCAGCGGGCGGCACGACAAGGCACAGGCTAATTACGATCGGGCTATGGCGCTCGGCGACCGCATCGAGCACGATTCGATTACGGCACTGGTGATTTACAATTACATGCTGCTGTACCCTCAGAAATTCAGCAGTACCCGCCGGAGGGCGCTCATTAATCGTGCATACGGCATTGCCGAAAAGTACCGCGACGTCCGCCTCGAACTGGCGATCGACCAGCTGAGGGCTACGGAGCTCATCGATACGGGGCAACGCCAAAAAGGACTGGCATTTTTGGAAGAGACGCTCAACAAAGCCCTGGAATTGGAGCTTAACTACCTCAGCATGGATCTTTTACTGGACCTCGGTGACCGCTACATGGCGGAAGACCGGAACAGGGCTATTCAGTTTTACATTAAGGCGCTTGAACTGGCGGAGCAGAAGAACTACCGGATGTACGCGCGTGATGTGTGCAAGAAGCTGTACGACTACCACGTGAGCCGGCAGGAGAATGCAGAGGCATTCATTTATAGCCAGAAACTGCTGAAACTGTTTGAAGAGCAGGCCGAGATAGACCGGGTTTCGGGCATCGACTACATTGAATATGCCGTCAAAGACCAGCAGCTTATTTCGGCCGAGATGAAATCCCGATATAATGCGGAGATGCTCACGCTGGCCGTGGCGGTGTGTGTGCTCACGTTACTGAGCATTATCGTGCTCTGGCGGAACTGGAAGCTGAGCAAAAAGACCAATCGCGTGCTGACCATGCAGTTCCGGCAACTGGAATCGACTACCGACGCCTTGGAGCAGAGTAACCAGAATTACGCGCGGCTGATCAAGATTCTGGCGCATGACCTCCGTAACCCGATCGGGGGTATTCATGCATTGTGTTCGCTGCTGCAAGACGGGTCTACGACCGCCGACGAGGTACGCCAGTACGTGGAGCTGATCCGGGAATCGAGCACGACCTGTCTGCATATGATCAGTGATTTGCTCCAAACGGATTTTGATTTCAAAGAAACCGAGTTACACAAGAAGCCGGTCGATTTACCGGTTTTCCTTGACCACGCAGTGACCTTGCTGACGTTCCGCGCCGCCGAAAAGAATCAGCGGCTTATTCTCGACGACCCTTCGCAGGTAGTCGTGAATGCCGATCCCGACAAGCTGCTGCGGGTTTTGAACAACGTGATCGTGAATGCGATCAAGTTCAGTCCGGAAGGCGAGACGATCCGGGTAAAGATGGTGCATTCGGATAAGGGCGTTACGATATCCGTGGAGGATCACGGGCTGGGTATTCCCAAAGACGCCATTCCTAACCTCTTCGACCCGTTTACGGCTTCCCGGCGCCCCGGTACCGCCGGAGAACAGGCTTTTGGTTTGGGATTATATATCTCCAAGCAGATCGTGGAAGCGCACGGTGGCAAGCTTTGGTTTAAAACCGAAGAGGGAAGCGGTACGACATTTTATATTTTCCTGCCCGGAGAGAATGTCGACTCACTCTCTCCGGCTTGATCAGGGCATTGATTATTTCTGTTTCAACTTCTCGTCGTAACGTTTTTTCAGACCATCGAGGGACTTATCGTAACCTGCCCTGTCAAAAAATGCTTCGGGGCGGTATGGATACGTCGGTTTATGTTTTTCGTGCAGGGAAAACTGGCTTGCGTGCGACGACAGCCATATGTCGAACTGCTCGTTTTTCATGGTAGCCAGTGTTTTTGCGTAATCCTTGCCCACTTCGGGATACCCGGGCATGCCCGATAGCTTGGTTTCGTCCAGGATACTCGGCATATTGGCGATCAGCACTTTGTAAGCACGTTTTTCATCCCTTACCGTAAACGAAAAGCTGCTTGCACCGGGCGTATGGCCCGGGTGGTGCAACAGTTTAACCTGCATGGTGCCCAGCTTGACGATTTCCCCGTTTTTCAGCAACTGGTCGGGTTGAACGGGCTCGAAAGTGGCGCCGTGGCTACCCAATGCATAGTCGGATGCGCCGCCGTCGATCATGGCTTTGGCGTCTTTTTCCTGGATCATGAATTTGGCACCGGTAGCCTTTTTAATGGCCGCGATACCCGCCACGTGGTCGTAATGGGCGTGGGTAGCCAGCAAAATTTTGATATCCTCAAATTTGAAGCCCAGCGCCTGCACGTGCTTGCGGATGAGCGGTACCGATTCTTCGAGGCCGGTGTTGATCAGTATGTGCCCTTTGGGCGTGGCGATGAGGTAGCACGCCAGGTCGTAAGTCCCTACATAATACAGATTTCCGGCAATGCGAAACGGCCGGTAGTCCTTCGACCATTCCTGCTGTACGAACGGTAATTTCCTCGTTTTACTTTGCGCCTGTGTGGCAAAAGGAGTGAAGAGCGCTCCTGCGATGAATGCTGTTACAATCGTTTTTTGAAGTGTCGGCATAGGATTGATGGTAAGTGCGCAAAGATATGAGCGGTGGGGCGGGTATGCAATGGCGTGCGAGGGTTTTTGACCGCCGACCGCCGACCGCCGACCGCCGACCGCCGACCGCCGACCATGGGGCCTGGCGGCCCTGACCATAGACCGCGGACTATGGACTACGCTCGATATTTTCAGAATATTAAATGGTCTATGGTCCATGGTCGGGCCGTCAGGCCCAATGATCAAAGGCCATCCATCGGCCGTCGGCGGTCGGTTGTCGGCGGTCAGGGCCGCAGGCCCTTCTTAACAAACTGATAATAAATGCATAAACTCCGCGAAAAGTGAATGGCTGTTCTTTGTGCTACTATTTCACTTAATCAGTTTATGTTCACCATGAAGCCTTTATTTACTTATTCCGCATTGGCTGGCCTGCTTGCGCTCGGCGCGTGCACGGACCACCGCGATCCGAACAGCCCGGACATTACCCTGCAAAACCGCTCGGTAACGCCCGTATTGGCCAAATTGCTCCCGGGCGCTACTTCCGGACGTGTTGCGGCCAATAATGTGAACCTGTATTCACTCCTGAGCAGCGACGATCAGCTCGAACAATCTCCTTCTTACGTTTTCGGTGGATCGGCCGATGGCGCCGGCCTTTTCCAGAATGCCGACGGCAACTACACAATCCTGGTGAACAATGAAGATAACTTCTCCGTATCGCGCATTACCCTCGATAAAGGTTTCAAGCCTGTTAAAGGAGAGTATGTACTTAATTCCGACGGTGGAACTTGGCGTTTGTGCTCCGCGACATTGGTAACGCCTGCCGAGCATGGTTTCGGTCCGGTGTTCCTTACCTCCGGTGAAAGTGGGCAGGAGTCACGTACGCACGCACTCAACGTGGATGCGAACGTAAGCCAGGCCAATATCTCCCGCGAAGTAGCCGGCCTTGGCCGTTGGAGCGCCGAAAACGCAGTTCCGCTCCCTAAAACGGCCTATCCGGGCAAAACCGTGATCGTGATCGGTGACGACGATTCGGACGTAAATGGCGGCCAGGTGGCGATGTATCTGTCGAACACCGTAGGCGACCTCGATAACGGTTCGCTTTACATGCTGAAACGCGCTGATAACAATCAGCGAGAAATGGATATGAAAGCAGGCTCTACCTACGATGTGGAGTTTGTGAAAATCGATAACCACAAGACTTTGACCGGTGCGCAGATCAACGGAAAGGTGAATGACCTGAAAGCCATCAAATTCGGACGTGTGGAAGACGTGGATTACCGCAAGGGCGGAGCCGCGCAGGGCCGCGAGGTGATTTTTGCCGTAACAGGCCAGGAAGACAAAGGCGTAAATGCTGAATATTCCCGTTCGAAATACGGCCGCATTTACCGCGTGACGCTCGATGCGAACGACCCGCTCAAAGGTAAACTGGAAGTATTGCTCGACGGCGACGACCGTAACGGCATCGCCAAAACTTTCCAGAACCCGGATAACGTTTGCGCGACTTTCGACTACGTGTATATCATGGAAGATCCGAACGGTTACGGCGACGAAAAGCACGATGGTTATGTGTATCAATTCAATCTCAACACCAAACAATTGACCCCTGTTCTCGAAATCGACCACCGTCGTACGGAGGCTGATGCGGCCAAATACAACGTGGGCGGTACTTCTGCATTCGGTTCATGGGAGAGCAGCGGGATGATCGACGTGTCGGACGTTACCGGCCGTCCCAACACATTCATGCTCGGCATTCAGGCGCACACATGGCGCGGTGATAAATATAAGGGTGTTGACGGCGGTTCGATCCGTAAGTCGGAGAACCAGGCCAGCCAGCTGATCCTCATTGAAGGTCTGCCTCGTTAATTACATAGTTTTCAGACTCCTGGCCGGAATTTTCGGGCCAGGAGTTTTCCTTTTGAATTAATACCCACTCCTGCAACATGCTGAAATTCGAGCGTAACCCCAATTCATTTATTTACCGCCACAGGAGGCTGTTCTTTTCCATATTTCTGATCATCGTCATTCCGCTGATCGTATGCCTGATCTGGTGGCTGACACGCCCGGCAGCTGTACCGGCGAAGGAAGTGAAAAGGTCATTCATGCAGCAAATCACCGTGCTGGACAGCGCCGTCAGCCGCTTGCAGGCCGATATCCGCGCAAAGCAGCCGGCCGCCATTCAGGAATCCTTTAAACGTGCCCGCATGGCTTACAAGCGGGTTGAATTCATCTCCGCCTATTACAGCCCCGAAACCACCCGCGCCCTCAATGGCCCGAATATTCCCGAGGTAGACGACGACTTGCGTGTGAATGAGCCGCAGGGTTTTCAGGTTCTGGAAGAAATGGTGTTTCCCGAAGTCGCCACGGATGCTTACCCCGACATGCTCCATGCCGCCGACGTCGTCCGTGCGAATGTAAACCGGCTTCGGAAGATCTCGGAGACCAATGACCTTACCGACAGCCATATATTCGATGCCATGCGCCTGGAAGTATTCCGGGTCGTGTCGATGGGCATTACCGGGTTCGATTCGCCCGTTGCTTTTCATTCGCTACCCGAAGTAGCCGCGGCGCTGGGAAGCTTGCAGGAACAAATGGCACATTACACTGCCAACAGCAGGAACAATCTATTGAGAGCTCAGCTCGATAGTTCGTTTAATGCAGCTATCGGGTATGTCCGCAAGTCTACGGATTTCAATGCGTTCGATAGGCTGGTTTTTATCCGGCAATATGCCAATCCGCTCAGCGGCCGTTTGCTCGATGCACAGAAGGCGCTGGGAATCCCCGTTTTTACAGACAAAAGATTGCTATCCCCATCCGCGCGTACGCTCACGGATTCGGGGGCATTCAATGCCGATTACTTCATGAACTTCGAAGAGCAAGCCATGACCACCCAGCGCGTTGCATTGGGTAAAATGCTATTTTTTAGTCCGGTATTATCGATTAACTCGGGTCGTACGTGCGCGACGTGCCACCAGCCCGACAAAGCTTTTACCGATGGCGAGGCCAAGAGCTTCGCGGTCGGTTTCAATGGCCTGCGGATCAGCCGCAATGCGCCTACGTTGCTGAATGCCTCTTTCCAGGCCGTCCAGTTCGCCGATTCCCGCGTCACTTTCCTGGAAGACCAGGCGAGCGACGTTATCCGCAACCCCGATGAAATGCACGGCTCGTTACCCGACGCCGTGGCGGCTTTGCGCAAGCAGGATGAGTCGCGTAAGCGCTTCGAAGAGGCTTATACCGACGGTGTGACGGAAAGCAACCTCAAAAACGCGATTGCCAGCTACATCCGCTCACTATCGTCACTCGATTCGCGCCTCGACCGCCATTTCCGCGGCTCCGAAAATGCATTGACCATGGAGGAAAAAGCCGGTTTTAACCTTTTCATGGGGAAGGCCAAATGCGCTACCTGCCATTTCTTTCCGCTTTTCAACGGTACGGTGCCGCCTGCTTACCTCGAAACGGAAAGTGAAGTGCTCGGCACACCTGCCACCGCCGAAGGCAAAACCGTCGATCCGGACGTGGGTAAATTTGTCCTTACCAAACGCGAGCCGCATCGTTACGCTTTCAAAACGCCCACTGTCCGCCACGTAGCGCTCACCGCGCCCTACATGCATAACGGCGTTTTCAGGACATTAGAAGAAGTGGTGGATTTCTATGACCGCGGCGGCGGGAATGGTTTAGGTTTTAATCTGGACAACCAGACATTACCGTTTGATAAATTGAGTTTGACGGCTTCTGAGAAAAAAGCGCTTGTGGCATTTATGAAAATATTGTAGCATGCCGGTTGTTGTTGCATCCCTACGGGATTTTACGAGTGCAGCCGACGTTGTTTTCTACCAATGTTACCTGCCTAACGGCACTGATGGCACGAAATGCAAATCGCGTTACCGATGTAGTATGGGTAGCATCCGGCATTTTCCACAGTCTTTTTTGAATGCCGGAGGCATGTAACCCCAATTCTGACGATCAACACAATCAAATTTTCTGAACCATTGCTGACAATGGGTTGTCATTCCGGCGTGATTTCTTTGAAGTAAATTAATATTCACTTCAAACAACAACCCTATGAACACGATCATCAGCAATGGGACCCCAATTAGTTACAACCTGTACGGCAGCGGCCCTGCGACGCTGCTTTTCGTCCACGGCTCGTTCATCGACCAGCGCTATTGGAAAGAGCAGGTTTCTTTTTTCAAAGAGAAATACCGGGTGGTGACCATGGACCTGGCCGGTCACGGCGAGTCGGGAACGAACCGGGATGAATGGACGCTTCAAAGCATGGCCGACGACGTCGTCAATCTGATCAAAGCATTGAACCTCGAAGACGTGATCCTGATCGGGCATTCCTTAGGTGCGAACCTAAGCCTGATGGCCGCAGCCGCTTACCCGGGCCCGATTATCGGTTTTATCGCCGTCGATAATTTTAAAAACCTCGCCACGCCACTTCCCGCGGAATACGATAGCCAGGTGGAGGCGATCATTGAAAGCTCCAAAACTGCCTACGCCGACACCAACGAGCAGTATGCGAGGATGGTGCTGGTCACTCCCCAAACGCCGCTTTGGATCACCGATAAAGTCGTGAGCGCGTTCCGCAATTCGTATGAGCCGATGGGCCAGCAAACTTTGCCGCAGTTTTTCGTGATGGACCGGATAGAACGGGCGGTTTTGCCATTGCTAAGGCCCAAAATGAACCTGATCAACGTCAACTACATGCCTACCAATGTGGAGGCTCTGGAAAAGAATGCGGTGAATGGCTATACGTTGATCGAAATCTCTGGTACCTGCCATTACCCGATGCTCGAATCCCCGAAAGCATTGAATGAGGCACTGGACGAGGTAATCGATGGCGTGCTCGAAGCTAAAATCACGGTGTAATGCCCGTCAGCCGAGCGTACTCTTGTTCGAGCGTCCGTATTTCGGCGGGTGACTTGGAGAGGTCTATCGCCCGGCGGTAATGTTCAGCGGCTTGTTTCGTGGAAATGGGCGCGTGGAGGTAGCCGAGCAGTGAATGGTAATAGGGGTTGTTTTCCAGCCCGAGCTTTTGCGCCTCCACCAGCCCGGCCTCATGGCCATGTACTTTGGCCAATGCGAACGTCCGGTTGAGCGCCGTCGTGGCCGAGTATTCGATGATGATCAGCTGGTTGTACAAATGCAGGATATGTTCCCATTTCGGTGTGCCGGGCGGTGTGGTATGCCAGTAGGCAATGCCGGCCTCAATGTGGTATTTGGAAACCGCGTTACCTGAGCAGGCATTCACGAGGTAGTAATGGCCGCGGTCGATCAGCTCCCTGTCCCACGTGCGCTGGTCCTGCGCCTCGAAAAGGACCGTATGGCCGTGATCGTTCACCCGCGCTTCGAACCTGGAACTCTGGTAGCACATCAGCGCGAGCAAGGCTTCCACCTGGCGCGAATTGGTGAGCGGGTTTTCGGCCAGCATGTGCGTAAGGCGCATCGCCTCCGCGCATAGGTCCCTGCGTATGAGAACATTGCCCGACTTGGAAAAATAACCTTCATTGAACAGCAGGTAGAGGGTGCGCAGCACCACATCGAGCCGGACCTGTACTTCGGCGGGCAGCAGCGGACCTATCTGGAACTGGTCGTTCCGGAGGTTAGCGCGGGCGCGCAGTAGCCGTTTCTTGACGGCCTCCGGTTTGGAAAGAAATGCGTCGGCGATTTCGGCAATGCTGAAACCGCAGAGGATTTGTAACGCCAGGCTGATCTGGCTTTCAGGGGAATTGGCGGGGTTGCAAACCGCGAATATCATGGCAAGCTGACTGTCCGCAATCGTTTCGGTCGTAAAGTCGAATGAGGGTTCCGACTGGCCGGGGCCGCGCAGCAGGGCAGGAGATACCTGCATTTCGAAAATCCGGGTGTGTTTGAGATAATCCTTGGTTTTGTTTTTGGCAACCGTGTACAGCCAGGCAGTCGGGTTTTCCGGGGTACCTTGTAGCGGCCAGGTTTCGCCGGCTTTCAGGAAAGTTTCGCTTACAATATCTTCCGCGATTTCAATGTGTTTTAATCCAAAATGACGGCATAGCACCGCCGTCATTTTGGTATATTCTCTTCTGAAAAGGCCGGGCAATATTTCGGGGTTTTCAGCCATGGGCAAAAGCTATTTACGCTGTACGATTTCCCTTACCTCGATGTTTCCGCCGATTTTGAATATCGGGTTGGCCTTTGCCAGCTCCACGGCCTCGTCGATCGTCTCCGTTCTGACGATCACATAGCCGCTTACAAATTCCTTGATTTCGGTGAAAGGGCCGTCGGTAACCACATTATCGGCATATACCGTTTTGGCGCTTTCATTCGACAGGGTGTTGCCCTTGTCGGCGAGTTTGTTCTGCGCTGCAATGCCGGCGAGCCAGTTCATGCGCTCCTGTATTTGCTCAGGTGTGGGGCGGAAGTCGGTCTGATTGTCGAGCCGGAAGATTAATGCGAATTCTTTCATGATGGATATTGGTTTGATTTCCCCTATGACGACTGTATCGTCGTAACGGGGACAATGCAATTTGAATTAAACCGGATTGTAACAAAAACACAAGCCGGTCGTCTATGCATTGTCAAGTGTAAGCAACGGCTTCACATCCAAAAACAAAAGAGCAGGCGTTTCGTCTGCTCTTTTTTAGTATTTCAAAAACGAGAAGTGTTTTACAGCTTGTAGCGGACGATGAAGGTATTGTCCACCGTGCTGACCCCATTTAGCTGGACATTATTGAATGTAGCAGTGCCCCTGAACCAGCCTGTCGCGTACACATAACCCGAGGCAACGCAAATTCTGTTCACGCGGTCGTTCCCGGCGCCGCCGTCGGATACTACGAACCGACCCGTCGCATTGAGTTCAGTAGGATCTACCTCCGTGATCAGGATATCAATGTTCCCGATGCCATTTTTCTCAGGACCGGTTGCCATCGGGAACCGACCTTTGTCTTCAAATGAGCCGGCGATCAGGATATTGCCGTTGGTACTTGGCGCAATACCGCCGTGGAAATCGTCTTTCAATTCATTGAAGCCATTTTTTGCTTTTTGTACTTCTCCATTGGCATTCCATTTCCCGAGGTACACGTTTTTAAATGTAGAGGCAGGCAAGCTTAGTTCTGTGATGTTTCCGTCGTGCATGCCAGTTACATAAACATTTTTGGAAGCATCTACCATAATGTCATAGGTGAAATCGTCGGCACCGGAACCTGCCCGCTTCGCCCACTGAAATTGACCGGAGCCAGGAACCCACTTAGCTACGAACACATCGTACCCTCCCGCCGCAGACATCGCCTGCGCAATACCCTGGAATGTTATCGGGCCGGAAAATCCGCCTGTGAGATAGATATTACCGTCAGCATCGATGGTCATGTCTTCCACCTGCTGTTCACCGCCACCTCCGATCATCGTCGGCGCTGCAAACGCTCCGTTGGACGGATCCACAGACGCGAGGAAACCATCAGTTCCGTTTGCGGATGCCGTGGTCCCGTCAAAATCAATGTTGCCCGTGACATAGCCTGTCAGGTATAGTTTGTTGTTAAAATAGGCAATGGAGCGTCCCTGGTCTTTGTCACTCCCGCCAAATGTTTTGATCCACTGACGGACGCCAGTCGAACCGTTAAATTTGGCGACAAAGCCGTCAATACCGCCTTTTGGTGCTATGCTTTCCCCAACGAGTGCGCCTGCCAGGAAACCTGTTATATATACATTACCGCTGGCATCCACCGCCAGACCGTTAGCATGATCATCGGTTGCGCTTCCTCCTCCGGCTACCCATTGACATTGCATGGCACTGTTGTATTTGGCTACAAAGAAGTCTTTGGAGCCGGATTGTGATGTGTAGGATTTGCCATTACCTAACTGGATGGTCCCCGCGGCTTCACCGCAGATATAGATGTTGCCGCTGCCATCGACGAAGATATCCGTCGTAAAGCTGCTCCCGTTTGAAATGCTAACCGCATCGGTGCTAGGTATCGCCGTTTTGATTACGATCGTATAAGTCTGGCTGTCGGTCACATTTTGATCGTTTTTAGCCGTCAGCGTAACCACGTAGCTGCCCGCATTGGAGTAGGTGTGATTCGGGTTCTGTTCTGTACTGGTGTTGTTGGCTGAGCCGGTATCGCCAAAATCCCAGGTATAGGTTGTGGCGTTTTTCGACTGGTTATCAAATGTCACCGTCGCGGGAGCGATACTATCGTTGGTAATGGTGTATTTAAAATCCGCTTCCGGCGCCGACGCAGCAGGGGCATCGATCTTCACCGACCGGGTTTCCCCGCTCGTGCCGCCGTCGACGCCTTTGGCCATCAGCTTAACCTCATAGATTTTCCCCGATGTAAATGTGTGTTTAACGGGATTGCCCGTTTGTAACGGACTCCCGTCGTTGAAATCCCATTGCAGACCAGCGGCATTCTCCGACTCACTCGTAAATGTGACTTCACAAGGCGCCTGACAACCGTTTTCGGGTGTGAACCTAAACTTGGCTACCGGTTTTAGAGGTATATCGATGTGGCAGCCGAAAGCGGCCGATGCAAGGAGTATGTAAACTAATAATCGCTTCATGAATTGGAATATCGATGGGAGGTGAGATATGGATTATTGGATTCTGGCGAGTAAATCCCCGGCCTGTTTATTATATGTGTTTTCAGGATCTGCGATGATCTTTTTTAGTTGCTCTTTGCAGTTTTTCAGGTCGTTATGCTGCAAATACGCGAGGGCTCTGTACCAGTCGGCTACGCGTTTCAACTGTTGGTACCGGCTTGCTTCCACCAGGCCGAATGCATCCAAAGCCAGCGTGGCCTCGCGTTTGGCGAGATAGCGGATCCCCTGCTGCACATGGGCCGTATCCGAGCGCCATTGGGCTATCGCCGAAGGGCTTACCCCCAGCTTTTCCCCGGAGAACGGACTTTCGAGTACCGCATTCGGATCGAAATAGGCGGCAAAGAACTCGCTCGCATTAACAGCGGCCGGGGCCTTTTTGACGGACTGTTGCACCGGCGCATTGTGTTGAGCGGTATCGGGGTGCTCCGCAGGCTGTGTGTGTGTGACGGGATCCTTCACGGCTGGTGTGTCGGAGGCTACCTGAGTATCTTTCGGACCGAAATTGAAATACCAAACCAATCCGACAGCAATCAGCACGCTTGCAGCGGCCGCGAGGTACGGCCAGCGAGCGTTCGCCTTTGCCTTGTCCGCGGCGAGTGGCAGAATCCTGGTATCATCGTTTTCGGCTTCTGGTTGTCCTGGTAATGCCCCTTCATTTTGCAGCTGCGCATGGATGTCTTTGAAAAGCGCCTTGTATTCGTTCGCTTTCAAGCCATTTCGGATGCGTCGCTGGGATGCCACCTCGCGGACCAGTTCTTCGTCGGCATGCATCCGGCTTTCGAACGCGGCACGCTCTTCCGGCGTACCCTGGCCGCTCAGGTATTGGTGGATTTCATGAAAAATTTCTTCCGATAATTCCATATGCTCAAATCGAGATTCGCTGGTGGTATTTTTTAGGTTGATACGCGTTTCCGCCGATTCTTATCATTACAAATGAAATTTCTCTTTCAGATATTTGGCACATTTGAAGCGCTTTACAGTGGCAGAGGCTTCGGTCATACCCAGCTCACCGGCAATGTCGCGTAATGAGCGGTCCTCGACGTAAAACCATTTCAACACTTTCCGGCAATCTTCCGCCAGCAGTTGAAACGCCCGGTCGAGTTTTTTGAATATCCAGCTGCGTTCATCTTCGTCATAGGCCTGGGAAATTGCTTCGGGCAGGGCTGTGCTGAACGCATTGCCGTCGTCGTCCACACCCGCGATCCTGAATGATCCGCCGGTAACGCCTTTGTAAGTGTCCTCGTCATCTTCATCGGCAGCCAGTCGCGTTTCCAGCCTTACCTCGGCGCGGCGCGTGAGCTGGTCAAGGCTTTTTTTCCATTGATTAATATAAATCCGATGAAAATAGGTGGTGATCCGGGTGCCTTCCTTGTGCACGTAGCTGCCGTCGCGTACCTTACTCACGAAAATGGCCAGGCATTCCTGCAAAAGGTCCTCCGCCTGCTCCTGGTTACTGCCGCGTTTCAGCACATAGGGAATGCATTGCTGATAGGTTTGCAGGTACAAACAAGAAAATGCTTCGTGTTTTTCATGAAGCAGTTCTTCGTAAAATACTAAATCAGCATCACGATAGCGTTTGCAGGAATCCGTCATTCAAATCGATATTAACTTATTTTATTTCAATTCACTCCAAACACCTTCCTTTTCGCCTGTGTGGTGATCGGGATTGTGCATTTCGCAATCTTCTCTTTTTCATTACCGGAAGCGGTAATATCCACAATGCTTTTCAAATCGTCGAGGATAAATGTAAAGCCATTTTGCTCCTGTGTTTTTTCAATCGGTTTGAAATTCCCCTCGGTGGCATAAGCGAGCAGCATTTCAAACCCGAAAGGTGCCGCGCATTCAAATTTTTCGGGTATTTCAATCCATTTATCCACTGCGTCGGCAGCAATTTTGAAATCGTCATTGCGCAGCCGCACGATATTTTTGGCAGCGTCCTGGTAAATCATCCGTACCGTACAGGGTTTGTTGGCCCTTACCTTCAAACGCATCATATCCCCCTCGCGGTAGGATTGCGGACCGTAACCTTTGTCGGTACTCACTTCAAGTACAAGTTCCGCGGCTTCGATCGCTTTTATTTCCCCGTTGTTTGTTTTTTGATCGGTGATCTCCCGCACGCGCTGGGCCTCGCGTACGAGATGTTCGGCCGGCTCGATTTCAGCATTCGGAATGTTGAGCAGCAGGATTTCGGCCAGTAATTCGTTGCCCACCGGCTGATCATGCCCGTCAAACAGCCGCACCCCGATTTTCAGGAAGTTGCCGGCTTTCTGGTAGCCGCCTTTCAGTTTCAGCAATGCATCCAGGCTCCGTGTTGTGCTTAGGCCGATCTGAATTTCACTGTTGCTACGGGTCAAGGCTGATTTCAATGTGCCGGTAAGCTGCTTGGAAAAATCATTGGAAACACCCAACCCCTGGTAAGTAATCTCCTCAATAATGAGCTTGGTTACGCCGCTTTTGGGAATGGCGCGTGCGACCTGTCCAGACAGCTTATCGATCACTTCCGGCAGTGTGATGAATTCCAGCGGATTACGCTGGTCGGTGAGCGAAATGGTACCCTTGCCCTTATCCTTGGAATCGGTGTCCATGAAGCCGATCCGGGCCTCGGTAACCTGGTTCTCGGTAACCTTGATAAATACCCCGGCGCGGCAGGGCACGTTTTCAAGTTGCAACCGCTTTATCCCCTGGTAGTTGCCAAAAAGAGATTTTGAACCGTAAAACAACACCAGGTAACCTTCCGGAATGGCTCTGAATTCAGCCTCCTCCCAGTCGGCATGGTAGGTGAGCCCGCTCTTTTTGTAGCTGATGAATGCAATCCGCTGGTACTCGTTGAAATCGATGGTCTTGGTGCCTTTGTTATCGGGGACGAGATCGTTTTCGAAACGGGCGTCGTCGCGCAGGCTTGCGCGCATGCGATAGGTAGCTTCGTCACGCTCCTCGGAATCAGTGATATAAGGGTTTGTTAGCAACCCGAATGCCGATTCGAAGTCTTTCAGCACCTGCTTCACCCGGTCGGCCGCCTTGATCTTGTAATACGGGCTCAGCTCTTGCCCAAACGAGCAATGCAGCGGTAAAACGAAGAAAAGGACGGTGAGGAACCGTTTCATAGCGCGCCGAACGGATAAGGTTACCTGGTCCGGTGAAGGATCAGTTCACGGGTGAGTAGGCTGTTTTCCATCGGGATCTGCTGTCGGTTGGTCAGCTCCATTACCCGCACGCGCACGGTGCGGAAAATGTCTTCCAGGCGCAGATCGGGTACATCGAGCGCTTTTAGCAGTTCCGATGTGTAGGGGCTGTTTTTACCGTCGCCATCCAATGCGGTGGACCCGGGTTTGGTCGAAAACGTAATGAGTGTTCCCGGAGGCGCGCTCATACTCGCAAGCCCTTTCGTGCCCGAGCTGCGCGTCCACGTGCGGCTCAGCGGGTTGTCGCGGCAGGCGTCCAGGATCATAATATTCGTTCTTTGCGAATTCTCGTCCGTGGCCGACATTTGGTCGAGGATCTCGTCGGCCGAAACGGCCAGTACTTTCAGCTCCATCTCGGATTGGGGGCTGATATCGACGGGCATAAGGTAGTTTTTACCCGCTACCTGAATACCGTGGCCGGCGTAGTAGAATAGCGCCACTTCGAAATCCTGGCTCTGCACGCTGCTGCCGAACTGCGCCACTGCTGCCCGGAGGTCGCCCTGGTTGGCATCAATCCGCTCTATCACGGTGAAGCCAAGCCCGGTAAGCTTCTGGGAGATGGCTTTCGCATCGTTTTCCGGGTTTTGCAACTTGCTGCCCGACTGGTATTTCGAATTACCGACGACCAGCGCAATACGCTTTTTCGCTTTTTCATACAAGATGGAAAGGCTTTCCGAATGAGCCGCGCCCGACCCGTTGCTGGCGATCAGTCTGATGCTGTTTTTCCCTTCTTTCAATGCGATTTGCTGCGAAATCTGCACGCCGCCGGAGCAGCCTTCTTCCTTCACGGTTTTGAACGAGCGCGTCGTTACCGGGGCGAGTGCGCCATTCACTTCGATCTGGATCTTTTCGGGCTCATTGACCACACAGGCGCTCAGTCTAACCTCGGGCTTGTCGCTGTAAGAAATATTGCTCAGCCATTTGATCTCCGGCTTTCCAGCGGCATGGAAGGCGTTGAAAACATCCTTGATGCCATTGTTGTACACAATTTCGGCAATATCTCTGACGGGTACGGTTACGAGGCCTTTTCCATTCGCAGATTTGTATTTTACCTGGTCGGGGTAAACTTCCTTGATTTCCACCACTTTCTTTTCGCGTGTGCGCAAGTAAAGTGTGTCGGCGTCGCCCGCAACGGCCGGTTCCCAATGGCATAACGCCGAACAGGTAAGGGCAAAAAGGGTAAAAATTTGTTTCATGGAACGTTGGAAAAGGGGCAGGACTTAAAACGAAAGCGCGATTTTCAGACCGGTCGTCTGGTATGATGCATCGTAGAATGGCTGCAATGAAAGTTCTTTCTGTTTCCCGGCGAGTTCTGTCCGGGCTTTCTGGGCCAATCGCATATTTCTAAGCCCGATCAGGTCGAGGGCAAGGCCGCCGATCAATGCCGCGGCGCCGCCATAAATGCCGGGCGAGGCAAATGCTGAAAAACGCTCCTGCTTTTGAAGATCGCCGGCGGGAGGGGCGGTTTTATAATTGGTCTGATACCAGGTTGTATACGAATCGTTGGTTCCCTGAACGGCCGTTTTGTATTTATTGTAGTCGCCCGTCAATTTCAGTATGGTAATGGCCCCGGCCACAATGGCCACGCTGCCTGCGGTGAGGAACGTCATGCTTCTCTTCTGGTATTTTGCAATTTTGCGTTCCAGTGTTTCTGCATTGACCGGCGTTTGACGCGCAGGTTCCTGCGTTACCTTTTCAGGTTCAGTTTGGGTCTCTGTTTTACCATTCTCGTATTCGATTTTCAGTACATCGGATCGAAATAGGAAATAGTCTGGGCCGGTGGGATTATCAAACCTTTTGTACCGGATGTATTGCGAATCGGTACCCAAAACTTTTGCTTTGATTTCCTTTCCGTTTTTTTGAATGATTTTATCCTGTGCCTGCGCAGCGGGGGAAAAGAAAATGCAAAAAAGTACCATCAAAGCCGGCATGGCGATTGCTTTCAGGAAGAAAGTATTTTCGCTACGGCCTGTCTTTTTGCTTTTACTTTGACTGGTAAAGAATGACTTGTCCAAAACGAAGAGGATTGATAGTGAGAATTTGATTTAAAAATAATCAATCATTTATTATTGATGCACTATTTTAACAAGAATAGGTACTACACTTCCTTTGGGATCTCCTTTTACTTCGTAGGCAATTTTACCGGAATCGTAGGTAATTTCTTTGGGGGAAATAAACTCTTCTCCCAATGCCGCATAGGCTTTTTGCACGATGGTGCCCTCCGCTTTTTTGACCTTATCAGCCAGCTCGTCCAGGTTCAACTCGTTTTGAGAAATGAATACGACGAAATAGTCTTCCCCTTTCACTTCGTCGAGCGTGAAGGACGTGTTAGCGGAAGGCATTAGTACCGTGCTGTTTGCGGGTACCATGGCGCTGGTCATCACCTCTTCGGAGTTGTAGGGGAACAGGGCCGATACGCGGTTTTCCTGGTCGGAGGCGAGAATATACACGTAGGATTGTTTCGTGTTGCTGATCACCATTTTGAAACGCGTCCCTGATGCGTAAGGCTGGCTCATATTGTAGGTGATCATTTCAGTTTTGCTGTTAGGCTGGTCCGGCGTTACCTGAATCCCCTTGTAAACCATTGAATGAACGGCCATACCGCCGCTTCCGATCGAGAAATCGACATTGCCTTTGAGCGTGATGGCTTGTGGTTGCGGTTTAGCTGCGGGTTCGGGGAATATCTGGTAGGCATTTCTGGTGAAACGGACGAGGTCGCCGTATTTGGCCCAGGTATAGCCGTTGCTTCCCCAGCTTTTTCCCCAGCTGTTGGCGATGAGGAACGAGCCGCCCTCGATGCTGTCGTCATAGCCCACCACCGCCATTGCATGGCCGCCGGCGGTATTGTCGACGCTCTCGCCGGGCGCTGCCTGCCAATGTTCGGTGGCTTCCTCGATGAACGATGGCGGCACCATCATCCCGATCAGTACGGCGTTTTTGCCTTCCACGAGTGCGGACTTGATCGCATTGATACGCTGCTCGGGCGTGGCATCCTTGTCTTTCGGATTGAAGAGCGTGGCATAGTCGGCGATTTTGTAACCGGCAGCTTTTTCATCGCATTGGTCATATTTGGCATCGCAGTCCGCGGGCGCACAACTCAGGAATGCGGCCCCTTTCGTTTTCATCACTTCCAGGGCATCTTCGAGGAAAACACCTTCCGCACAGCCATTGTCCAGGCCCGATTTGACTTGTCCGTACAGCCAGCTGGGCGAAAATGCTGTTGCCGCGATCTTCGCAGGTTGGTTGCCTATTCCCTGCTTACCGGCTTCCATCGCCGTGCGCATATAGTACGCGGCCGCCCATCCCACGCAAGTTCCGTCCTGCCCCTGGTCGGCGATTTCGGGGAGGAACTCGCGGAGACTGTACGAAGCAGGCATAGCGCCTTTCAGTCGCACATTCGACGATTTGCGCGGGAGGCGCAGGTATTTGGCGTCGTCCATTTTTAATCCCATCCGGCGGGTTTGGCCCAGGGACTCGGATGCTGGAAAAACAGCGGCCCATGCAAGCATGGATAAAGCGGCAATTTTGATGGAGGATCTCATTTCGGATAGTTGGATTACGGTAAATATGGATTTAGTCAGGTTACTTTTCGGTTAATGTCAGCTCGATGATCTGCCAGTAGCTTTCGGACGTTGCCCGTTCGCGTACCGGTTTACGTTTTACCGATGTGACTTTTTCGGGGATCGGGTAGTCGCCATCGAACCGGCTTACTTCGTGGAAAGTGGTGCTGCGGCAGTACCAGCGGTCGTTCGGGCCTTTGCGGAACAGGTCGTTCAATACCAATGTGGCCTTTTTGAGCTTATAGGTGGCCTGGCGGTCGCGGGCGCGGGTGAGGAATTCGCCGCGGGTGAGGCGGAGGTGCTGGCCGTCGGCGCTTTCGAGATTAATGTATCCGCTTGTGGTGAAAAGGGAATCGCTCTGGTCGCGGAGCCGAATAAACTCGCCGTCCGATACGCGGTGTTGCAGCTTGCCGATGAATGCCAGCGCCGTATCGATTTTCGCTTTGGCCGAAAGGTCGATCAGCGAACCCAGGCGTGCCGACGCCTCAGCGGCTGTCGAATCGATCGCGGGAATGCCGCCGGTTACGGGCAGTATCCCCACAATACAGGCCAGCAGCGCCACGAACAGGGTTCTGCACATCAGGTTTGAAATAGGACTATTTTTCATCAGCGTTTATTTTTAAAGGTTTTGATATTCCCGAGGATGGGCATTTGGTACTTGATCCTCCGTGCGGGCCAAACCTTATCACTTCACGGCTTTGTTTTTTTCGATGAGATTGCTGATCAGCCAGCCTGAGTTCTCCTTCTCCCGGATAAACTCGCTGAGTTCCATCTCCCAGTCTTCGGCCGCCAGGTAAATTTTGTTGGATACCACAGCCTCGGTGGTCATACGGCCGTTTTGCAATGCGCTTTCGACTTTCTGCCAGGCCGCATCGCGGCATTCGATGCAATGCGTAAAAGGCGCCAGGCTCTGGTAATCGTCCAGCCCGCGCAGCAGTGGCAGGAAGCTCACCTCGTTGGCATTCGGAGGAAGTTCCGCGTGTATGCCGGAGGTTTGCATTTTGCGTGCATTTCCCTTTTCCTCTAAAAGCCGGGTAGGGGCTATTACCCGGACAATGTGCCAGTACGCAGCGCTATCGGCTGTGAAATCCTTGCGTAAATGCAGTTTTAGCGTGTCCGGCGTGCCGTCACACCGCACTTTAATACCGATCACCGCACTCATTGTGCCGCGTTTGGGAATGATGAACTTCGCGGTCCGCACCGATTGGACGAATGCGTCCACCTGGCTTGCATAGGGATGATGCTGACGACCGATGCCTGGTAATCGGGGATCGTCTTCATTAAAAAGTGCCCTTAATGCATTCTCGCTTCCATTTTCAACTTTTGCCGCATGGTTAAAGCGGTCGATAAAGTCGCTCACGTACTTGATTTGCCCGTTCATAAAGCTTTCGTCCGCTCGTTTTTTCAGATCGGTGCTTCCGGCGGCTTGCCGGGTTGTGTCGGCCCGCGGGGGCGCTACCTGTGCTCGCAACCCCGAAAAAGGAATGAGCAATGCGAACGCCCAAAGCGTAATGATATTGGTTGCCATCAGAAACCCGGAATCGGAACGGTATCCCTTACTGTAATGTCGCCGAAGAATATCTTCAAATCCTCCTTGCCCGCTTGCGCGTACACGGCGGCACTCTGCGCGGTCACGCGGATGTCCTTGCGATCGCGGCTGCCATAGATGAGGTTCCCCTTCTTGTCCATTCCTTTAAACTGCTGGTAATACGTTGCCGTGGCATGGTAATTACCGTCGATGCCTTTCTCGAACTCCGACACGACCGCAGCGTCGTAATAGGTGATTTCCACCTTGTCGAACTTCACATTCATCAGGTTTTTGAAGTAAATCCGCACCGGTACGGACGAGATCGTGCCATTCCGGCGGGATACCTGTACGTAGGGTGTCCGTCTTTTCCCGTTCACCATATAATCTTTCTCAAAAAGGCTTACCGCCAGTTCCACAGCCTGTTCGCGCTGCTCGATGGAGAGGCTTTTGTCGGCAATGAGGGAAATGTAAAGTTGCAGGTCGTTGACGCGCTGCTGGGTGAGTTTCTGAAATTCTGCGAGTCTTTTCTGATCCATTTCGGGCTGCGCATGCAACCGCCCAATGCCGGAAAAAAGAAGCAGGAAAATGTAAATGTATTTCATCATGACAGGGGCGGGGTAAAATGGGTTACTTCGCTTTACGGATCTCCTGCAATGTCACCAGGTCGTAGGTACATCCACTTCCCAGGGTCGAAAGCCGTTCCACGAAATTGAACTCGTCGATCAGCGGGGCCGTGTTCACAATCCTTTTCAGAAAGAGGTCGATAGGCTGGGTTTCCACCGGTTTTTCGGGATCGCTCATATAAATGCTCACCTGTGCCGAGGCGCCGAAAAAACCTTTTTGTCCCAAAGTCCGCAGCTTGTTCCGCTCATTGAAGCCGAGCTTTTCATCGGCAAGGACGTTCAGGAACCGGTTGATTTCCGTAAAGCTGGTTTCGGGGCATGGCAGTACCGTTTCGGGAAAGCTCCGCACCCATTGGGAATGGTGTTTCAGGGAATCCGGCAGACTTTTCAGGTTTTCCTGCAAACGGTTTTCGGCGTCGGCCAGGAGTGTTTCCCACGAAACATGCGTGTTGTGGTTTTCGGCATATGCCATTGCCTGCATCCAGGTGTTGCTGTAAAAACTGCCTTCATTGGGATGGGCTGTGGCCCTTTCGCCTTTTTTTGCACTGCTGATGAGCAAATCGCCGTTGGCTTCCACGAAGAGTTTGCGGAGAATTTTGGTATCCTGTGTCACGCCGATCCCTTTCAGCACAGGCGTGGCCGGGCGCATTCCGCGCCTGCCCGGGAAGAGGTTATTGCAGCAATCGCCCAGGGTCAGGCAAAAGCGCGGTTTCTTTTCTTTCAGCAACCGGTGAACCGTTTCCAATTCCATATTTTCGTCTTTCAGATAAAGAATAGGGAAGTTGCTTTTTTCGGTACTGGTATTGATTCCGTGGCCGGTATAATAGAAGAAAATAATGTCTTCCGGTTTGCATTGGATTTTAGAAATAGCTTCCTGAATGCCGCCCTTTCCAAATTTGTCCTGATGGCAAATCAGCTCCTGGTAATTGTATTCGATTTTTTTAGAAATATTCCGCAGGGTACCCGACATTTCTTCCAGGTCTTTTTCGCAACTCGCACCTAATGAGGGATCTTTCGTATCAGCAACCAGCACGGCGTAAAATGATTGCGCCCGGCATAATGGGCTGGTAAATAGCATACTAGCCAGTAACAGGCTGCAAGAAATGCGGGATTTTGAAAAAGAAATCATTGCGCCGGATTTTGGGACAGGACTTTCACGGAGGATTTAAACTTCATCATAAATGCTGCATCAAACTAATTTGAAGTCAACAAATAAACATGGATTTGCTTAAAGTAAGTGAAACCCGGCGACTATTTTTTGCCAATTGTCCGAATATAAGTGGAATATTATCGAACGGTTTGGATCGATTAGCAACAATGATTATTACCAGTTTGAAAAACCGGTTTTCTACCCTTTTTCTGGACCCGAACTGGCCCAGATCAGTTCGGGCTTGTCATTTATTTTTTTACCCCTGTACATTCTGATAAACCGCCGCTGTTCTTCCAAGCCGTTGGATTTTGCCCAACGCAACGCGGCCTTATTGGGAACCGGAATGTCGATAAAAACAGGCAGGCCATTGAAATGATGCAGCATCGCATCGCAAATTTGCCGGCCGGCTTCGGGCGTCGATGCGACGGCCGGACCGAGTTGGACCGCGTTGCGCCCCTTGCGCGAGCCCGCGTAGGCGAGGTCGTCTTCGAACATCGAATAGTAAAATGTATTCGAGCGGAGCAGCGAATGCAGAAACGCCCGCCGGTGTGTGCCTGTTATGCGGAAATCGAGGTCGAGAACGGGAGGGAGGGACGTCTCGGGCGGCCAGGGCAAGGCCTCGTCGTCCAGGCGCTCGTGCATTTTGGAAATACCCTTCATCCGCACCACTTCATATTCTTCCTGGAAACCCAGTTTTTCATACAATCCCTTACCGAAAACCGTGGCGTCCAGTCGCTGCGTTTCAACACTCAGGCTATCCAGATGTTTGATGGCGTGTTCCATCATTTTCTGCCCAATGCCTTGGTTGCGCATGGAGGTATCCACCAGTACCATGGCAATCCAGGCAACGGCCCGGGATTGCCGGCTACCGGACTGCCGGCCACCGGAGTGCCGGCCACCGGACTGCCGGTCGTCCAAAATGCAGGTGGTGACAGTTCCGGCCGGTGTCCCTCCCGCCTGCTCGGCGATGAAACAGCCTTCGGGTGCGAGAGCCAGCGCGCGGTGCCAGTCGGCTTCGAGCTGGTTCCAGCCGGCCTGCTGTACCAGCTGCATGCCAAACGGGATGTCGGTAAGGAGCATTTGTCGGATGGTGGTCAGATTTTCCAAGGGTTTGTGGTTTACGTATATGCCAATACGGTGGTTCTTCGGGCTTTGGGTGGATGGAATGGTTGTGTTTTTTTGTTATGTTCTGATTTTCAATGTAGTAATGTTGTTTTGGGTGATATTTAATTAAAATCTAATCACTTTCGGCGGGTGTTCCAAATCCCGACCGTCATCTTTGCATCACTCCTGACTCTTCTTTTTGACGAAACCTGATCGGAATATGTATGAAGATGAAGAAAACGATACTCATTATCGAGGACGACCTGCGGATAGCGCAGAACATTTACAGGGTTTTACAATCGGAGGATTTCGACGCCGACATCGCCCGCGACGGGCTTGCGGGCAAAAAAATGGCGCTGGAAGGGCGCTATGACCTTGTGCTGCTGGATATTAACCTGCCGGGGATGAACGGTTTCGATGTATGCAGGCAGATCAGGCAGTTCAAGCCCGTGATGCCCGTCATTATGCTTACCGCCTACGGCGAGGTAGAAGACAAGGTCGAAGGCCTAGGGCGCGGCGCGACGGACTATATTGTTAAGCCATTTGATTTCAGGGAGTTGATCGCGCGGGTGAATGCCGCATTGCGGCTCTCGGCCGTCGGGAAATCGGGTGAGGGCAAACGGATACTAACCATCGCGGATTTACAGCTGAATGTGGATACCAAGGTCGTAACACGCGCAGGGAAGTTTATCGGGTTGACAGCCAAGGAGTTTGCTTTGCTGGAGTACTTCCTG